>Ga0335080_10000022_pt1 | contig 189357 bp, 152 predicted proteins | sample Lox_Sample_34_FD_206720 | JGI IMG/M metagenome (GOLD analysis project Ga0335080, IMG submission 206720) | Soil microbial communities from Loxahatchee National Wildlife Refuge, Florida, United States - Lox_Sample_3.4 | ecosystem: Environmental > Terrestrial > Soil > Wetlands | place: USA... | reverse complement strand
ACTTTCTCGTTCGACTTGCATGTGTTAGGCACGCCGCCAGCGTTGATTCTGAGCCAGGATCAAACTCTCGTTTGAAACCTGTTCGCCTACCGACGGGTAGAAGGTAGGCTGGATTCGAGTTGCGAGTCCCGAGTCCCGAGTTGCGAGCAACCCAAAACCCTGACTGCGAGCTGAATCCTGCCACTCTCGCGCTCGAAAAGGCGGAGTGGACTATCTTGTGAGATCGTTTCAGACTTATGCCCGAAATCGTTCTCTCACGACTGGCACGTTCAACCGAATTATCAAAGACCGAATCGCCGGACCGCCTGAGCGGCGACGTATTCAGTCCGGTGAATTCTTGTCGGCAGACTGAAGTCTGCCCTACGCGAATCCGACCGTCCTCGAAACCCTTCAAACATACCGTTAAGCGGAAGCAGGAGTCAACGCAATGATCCCACAGGATTTCCACGAGATTTCCACAAGTGGAATCTGGGGCCAGCGGACACAGCCAAGGCGGAGGTCTCAAAGTCGCAAGGTTGTCGGGCCCCAAGTTGAGACCCATATAACCCATTGATTTGCATGCACTTCGCTCTTATTACGACGCGCAACGGTAGTGCCTTCCGCAGGGCTGGCGACTTTACTTTCAGCGCACGCGCCGAAGCGGAAGACAAGAAATTGAGAAAAGATCTAAATGCTTGGAGGTCCTTGCCTTGAAGGTACCCTTCAGAAACCAGCTTCTCAGCCGAATCAATGTTTCCGAATCGAGCCCCGTGGCCGGGGCGATTCAGGGAATCAATCCCTGTTAAACCTTAGATGCCGGACGCGCACGAGAGTTGCAGAAAAGCGCCCAGCCAGCCACACAAATGCTCTCGGTTCATTGTTTATAGCATGTGAATAAGAAAAAGCGCAAGGGGGTATTTGAATTTTGGGACAAAAGTTTATTGGGATGGTTCGGGCATCGTGAATCTACGCTTCAGAATTCTCCTCCCCTGGGCTGAGGTAGTCGAAGTCCCACCTGACCAGGTGGTTCACTTCGTAGACCGTCAGTTCTGCCTCAGAAACTAGGTCCGCGTCTTCGACGCTGATCCCTGAGCATTGCGAGAGCAGCTTTCGAATTTCACTCACCACTCCAATTACGCGTTTTTCTTTATCATCATCTTCACAGACATCCGGGGCTACTACGAGGCGCAGCACTATCGAGTACGGCTCCTCTGGCGCAAGCTCCTTTGGAGTGTTCAGTCCGATATACACCACCTTAACGTCTTCGCCGTCTTTTTCCATTTTCTTGCGAATGCCCTTGGCCGCTGGGGAAAGTCGATCTTGCAAGGCACTGGGAAGCGACGGGCGGTGGTAGCGCCGCATGGCCCATTTTGCTAGAATCAACACATCCTCCCTCCTGATCGAGATCGTCGTGTCTCTGGTACCAGACTGGAGGATTTTGCGGTCTAGGCGGTATTTTTCGTTAACATCGATTTCATAAAGTTGCCGTGCGGCTCCCTCCTGAGCAAAAAACTGTAGCTTGCGCGGGCTTTTGCCGTTGAATAAACGGCTATCTCGCTCCTTGTTCGTTTTCGGACGCGCGACGAAGACTTCAAAGTACGGCTCAATCTCAAATGAGGGATTGACTAGATCGCAGTCATGCGAAATGACAACCAACTTTGAATCGGTGGTTGCGGACTTCGGGAGAGCGCCTTCCGACACCAGTTCGTGCGGAAGTACCACCCCTTGTCGCCACTCGGACTGCAGAAGTGCAGACTCGCTTGCCAACTCGACAAAATCCTAATGCAAACAATCTTGATTACACGTCTACCTCATCGCCAGATGTCCAATTCTTGGTTGGCTGTACTGAGGCCAGCTTGAACCCACCCCGCTTCGCGATTTCCACGACACTCGCACGTCGGACCTCGGCGTTCATCGTTTCCGCGACTTGAGCCAAAGCTTTTTCAATTGCTGATTTGTCAAGCGTCTTGGCAGACAGCAAATCCAGCAAAGTCCCACCCGAGCTAAGTGATCGAGAAATAAAATCTCCGATGGGCTTATTCGACATTAAACGCCACTTCCGTGCGAGCCCATAGACTTCATCAATGCGCCGTGCGTGATTTGCCCGCAAGCTTGGGTCATCTCGGAGCCAAGAGTAGACAGTTGGGCGCCCGACTCGAAGAATTCTTGCCATCGCGGTTACGTTTACGGCGAAGTAGCGGCGGATTCCCGCCAGTTTCTCCTGCGTGTCCAATAAGTGGTGCGTTGCTACCGTACTCTGAGCGAACTCGTGGATTTTGACGACACTGTGGACTGCAGGCACATTGAGCGCTTGAGGTGTCGCAAATCCGCCGCCGGTGCCGACCAAGAAAGCGGCTGTCAAAAGAGCAGTGTTCCAACTGACAGATAAACCTGAACTGGGTGAGCATGTTGATGTGGAGCCCGTTCCTAGCGTGGGCATGAATTCAAAGTTGTTTTGCATTCCGCTCCTCCACTTTTCCCCATCTTCTCAACGCCCCTGCGCTAACCGATGCAGCGAAAACCAGATCCAAGCTTTCGTGGAGTTTCTCCAAGGTGGAGACTACCCCAGTGACGGAAAAATCCGAGACGGATTCAACGAAATGGTCGAAGTCAAGAACGGTTACTATCTCTCCTTTCGCGAGTTCCAATGAATACTGCAGAGTGCTGGTCTGCAGGTCAGGCGGAAATGGCTGCTCGGATTGCGAGCAGCGCACTGCCAATTTTCCCACCTCGGTGCTTCCTATCGCCTCCGATCTGCTCAACCAACGATCCACATTAACCGCTTGCGGGTCTAGCCCCAGGAGCCCTTTGTGAAGGTAGTCCGACCAGTTCTCTCCTTCTTGCAATCGAACTAAATTGACATAGCGTAGGCCAATCCTCTCGGCGAGATTGATACTCACTACACGGTGCACTGCCATTAGAGCCGTCTTGATTTCTTCCTCAAACTTCTCATAGTTCAAGTAGTTGTTGGTGTGAACTGCTAACGAGTTGGACTGCAGTACTATTCCGAGACGGGCTTCCTTGTCTTGGAATTCATATCGCTCTACGGTATTGAATTTTGGCGTTCCGTCCGGCTGAAGTGAGATCTCCATCACCTGCCCACGTACGAACCGTGGAAAGCCTTTGTGACGTAGTTTCTCCTGGATCTCGGGCACAAATTTCTCAATGGCGACGATTGCTGAGAATCGCACTTGTGCCACAACATAAATCAGTGGAGCGTTTCGGAGATGGAGGGCCGGTAAACTTCTCTTCACGCTTTTAACTTTACACCTAACTTTACACGTCTTCAATATCATTTCTTGGTGACCAAGGTCACCAGTTCCCATGGCTCGATTGCCAACTTGGGACCGATCCCTGAGCCTAAAGCCTGCTTGCTCCCTAGCCCGACGCGGCGCTGAAAGCGCCGCTCTTCCTCGGTTCGATCGACGAGAATCGCAAAGCTCCAGGGCCGTCGTAGGGATTCCTCTCCAGGCCGGAGGAGCCGTTAGCAGATACGGGATCCTTCGACTGCGGCTGGACTTCGCGCGGGGCGCGAAGTCCAGTCCTCGCTCAGGATGACAATGGGGGATAGTGCGGCTGCGGTCCGGTACACCTGGGCCGCCGGACAGCCGATGGCGGCTGTCCCCACATGCTTCGGTATCGCTCCGGCGTCCGGAGTCTCGCCCCTTCGCTTTGCTCGGGGCTCGAGTGACGGACGAAGCGTCCGCCCCTACATGAGCAGGTGCCAGGCTTCCTTGAATTGGCGGTGGCGGGAGTTGGGGCGGCGGGGATTGAGGAGGATTTCGGCGTGGCCGTTGGTGGCGCGGATCGGGAGGATGTACCAGGTATCTTCCGGGATGATGTAGGCGGCGATGAAGTCGACCTGGTCGGGGCGGTAGGGGCGTCCGTTGGCGTCGAGATGGCAGCGGTAGGAATTCCATCGCTTTTGGCGGGTGCATTTCACTTGCACGCGGAGGAAGCGTCCGGCGCAGTCGATGACGAGGTCGTAGGGGGCGTTGTCGCCCCAGGGCTTGGTGACGCGGAGTCCGAGTTCGGTGGCGCGCGCCATGAAACGGAGTTCGGCCCATTCGCCGCGCGCCTTGTGGTGGCGAATGCGCATGCCGGGAGACGTCATTTGTGTTGGTTCCTATGAGAGGCCGATGAGGAAGCGCGCCAGATGAGCGATTTATGCGCTCGCAAAAAACGCGAGCGCCTCGCTCGGCTCGCTCAGGTCCTTCGGCGCGCAAATAGCGCGCTCCTCAGGATGACATCGGGAAAAATAAAAGGCGGCCTTGGCGGCCGCCTTCCTTTTTTGCTCCCTATTTTTAGTGTAGCAATTTGGGTGGGGGGAACCGGCAAAGTTTTCAGAAATATTCTCGGATTGTTTTCAGGGGGTTGGGGGAAATTGGGGCGATTTGGGGGCTTGACAGGATTTTTCCCATTTTGGGAATCGGGGGCTGTGGCGGCTAGGAATCACCTCGGCGGCTGAAGCCGCGAATCGGAGCACAGCTACCGCAGCGCTCAAAGCGCTGCGCCACCCGACATCTTCTCGAGCGCCTGACACGCTCGCTTCGCGGCGCTGTTGCACCTGAGGTTTTCTCGAGCACCCGACACGCTCGCTTCGCGAGCAGGGACGGACGAGGCGTCCGCCCCTACACAACACACCGCGCCTATCTCCTCTTGCGGCGCTTGGTGGGTTTGGGGCGCTCTTCTTCCAGCACGGCGAAGTTGATTTTCTTTTCGACCGGGTCGATGCGGTCGACGATCACTCGGAGTTGTTGGCCGATGCGGTAGGTCTTGCGCGAGTGTTGTCCGATGATCTCGCGGGTGTTTTCGTGGTAGGTGTAGCGGTCATCGTAGAGAGTGTTGAGAGGCACTAATCCTTCGACGAAGAGGTCGGTAAGTTCGACGAAGAATCCGAACTTGGTGACGCTGGTGATGAGGCCGTCGAATTCTTCTCCGAGACGGTCTTGCATGAACTTGACCTTCTTCCATTCCATGAGCTCGCGCTCGGCGTCGTCGGCGCGGCGCTCGGACTGGCTGGATTCTTCGGCGATGGAGTGAAGGTCTTCGAGTGGGATTGGGCCTGTTAGCGGGGCGTTGGATTCTCGGTGGGCTGTGTGGTCTCGGCGCTTGGACCAGGGGCTGGGAGTGTCGGCGTCGGGCGCCAGGGTTCGGGCGTGCGGGGAGGGCCCACCCTGTCGCACAAAACGCGACAAGGGTGGGGCAACCGCTTCGTTTCCCTCCTCTTTTCCTGCCGCGTCCTTTCCCCCTCTGCCTACCTCTTCATTTTCCTCTTGTCCCACCCGTCCCGCTTCTCGCAGAACTTCTTTCAGGATTCGGTGGACGATCAAGTCCGGGTAGCGGCGGATCGGGCTGGTGAAGTGTGTGTAGGTGGGCGCGGCCAGGGCGAAATGGCCGAGATTCTCTTCCGAGTAGCGCGCTTGCTTGAGGCTGCGAAGCATCAGGTAGCTGAGGATTCGTTCTTCTGGTTTGCCGGCGATTTTTTCGGTCAGCTTCTGATACATGCGCGGAGTGATGTGGACTTCCTGCGGGACTTCGATCTCGCGGACGTGCTTGCCGGTGCCGTAGGCGGCGCGACGGTCGGCCTTCATCTGGACTTTGTGAATCGGGAGAGCACCAACGCCGAGGGAGTATCCGAAGGTCGCGGCGATGGTTTCGAAATCGTAGACGCGTTTGGCGTCGGGCTTTTCATGGATGCGGTAGAGGCTGGCGATGCGGTGGGACTCGAGATGGTGTGCGACGGTCTCGTTGGCGCTCAGCATGAATTCTTCGATCAGGCGGTGGGCGATGTTGCGCTCGGAGCGAGTGATGGACTTCATCAGTCCGAATTCGTCGAATTCGATGACGGGCTCGGGGAGGTCGAAGTCGATGGAGCCGCGGCGCTCGCGTTTGCGGTTGAGGATCTGCGCCAGGTCGCGCATGCGTTCGAAATTCTCGATGAGCGGGGCGTAGCGCTGGCGCTGGGATTCGTCGCCTTCGAGGATGGCGTTGACGGCGGTGTAGGTCATACGCTCAGCGGAGCGGATCACGCCTTCACAAAGGTCGTAGCTGACGATGTCGCCGCGGTGGTCGATCTCCATGATGCAGGAGAGGACGAGGCGGTCGAGGTGCGGGCGCAGACTGCAGATGTCAGTCGAGAGTTCGAGCGGCAGCATGGGCACGGCGCGGTCGGGAAAGTAGACACTGGTGCCGCGGAGGCGGGCTTCCTGATCCAGGGCGCTCGCAGGAGTGACGTATTGCGCGACGTCGGCGATGTGAACCTGGAGTTCGTAGTTGCCGTTGGGCAGCGTGCGGACGAGGACGGCGTCGTCGAAGTCGCGGGCCGTTTCGCCGTCGATGGTGACGATGGGCAACGTGCGGAAGTCGCGTCGCCGGTGAAGCTCGTGAGATGGGATGGTCGCGGGGATTCGTTGCGCTTCTTCTAACGTTGCTGCGGGGAAATGATGCGGGATGTGAAATTTGCGGATGGTGATTTCTACGTCGACGCCGAAGTCGTCGATGCGGCCGAGGACTTCGATTATCTTGCCTCTCGGACTCTGCGTGGCTGAAGGCCAGTCGGTGATTTCCACGTCGACTACTACGCCTTCGAGGTTGGACCAATCGTCGTGACGGGCGGCTTCTTCGCCGAGAACTCGGTCTACGGATTTCTTTCTTTGCGATTTTTGCGTTCTTTGCGGTTCAGGCTTTTCAGAATCTCTTACCGCTAAGGTCGCAAAGGAATCCGCAAAGGACGCCAAGGGTTTTGGGCGCTCTTGGCCTTCGGGGATCACTACTTCTTGCGTGATCTTGGTGTCGATCGGCGTCACATAGTTTCTGCGGCCGCCGTAGTGAAAGATTCCTACTACCGTGGGATGGGCTCGGTTGATGGGGCGGACAATGCGGCCTTCGGCGCGGCCGTCGGTGCGGAAGTTGGTGATGTCGACCAGGACGAGGTCGCCGTGCATGGCGGTGCCGATCTGGTGCGGAGGGATGAAGATGTCTCCGGCTAGTTTGGATTTGAGCGGGCCGAGCGATTTGGGGTCGGGGATGACGAAGCCGAAGCCGTCGCGGTGCATGGTGAGGCGTCCGACGATGACGTTCTTGTCGACGGCGGCCTGGGGGAGTTGGTAGCGGTCGGAGTCGATGGGAATTATCTGGCCGGACTTTGCCAGCTTTTGCAGGCGTTCGGTCAGGTCGCGACGTTCTTCGCCGTGCAGGCCCATCTCGCGAACAAGCTGCTTGTATCCAGCCTGGCGCTTGGACTGACGGGCGATGTGGGCGAGGATGGCGGAGTCGGAGAGCATGGGTCGGTGGTCAGTGGCTAGTGGTCAGTGGTCAGCTTGCTTTTCTGGACTCACTATTCTCGCACTCACCATGTGTCGCCGCCGGTTTTTGGGGGCCAAGCGTGCAGGGCTTGGCGGATCTGAGCGATTTGACCGGTGTGATAGCTGTTGTGGGCGACCATTTGCCAGAGGATGGCTTCGAGCGAATTCAGCTGGCTGGATTGTTGCTCGAGAGCGGCGGGGCTGGACTCGATCTGACGATTGAGCTCTTCCGGCGATGATTGCACCAGCCTAGCAAACTCGGATAAGAACCAGGCGAGATCGCGTTTGAGTTGGTCCCAATTTTGGGGCGTTTGAGGGAAACTCTCGGAATTGTGTTCGGGATATGCCGGTCTTTCGCCGCGGATGCGCTTGAGTTCGTAATTCATCCAGTAATTCATGTGGAAGACGAGGTCGGCGACGGAGTGCGGGAAGCCGTCGATGCGGCGGGTGGCTCGCGCGGCGTCGAGATCGTCTACGCAGGCGATGGGGTCGACGTGGGCTCCTTTGCCGCGGAGCAGTTCTAGGAGAGATTGCATGGTTGATCGTCGGTCCTTCGTCGTTGGTCGTTAGCGGCGTCTGTGTGTCGTTATCATACGCGGGGTGGATTGCCGGAGGGTTGGGGTGGAAGCCGGCAAACGGCGCGGCCCTCAGGATGACAGGGGTTTCACGCCTGCGCCCCCGGCGTGAGTGAAGATTTCACAGAAAGTCAAAAGCCCCACCCTGTCGCAAAAAACGCGACAAGGGTGGGGCAACCCTCGGACAAACTATTTTGCGAAGTACTTTTCTTCCAGGATTTTGCGGTGGTGGAGTTCGTGGCCGGCGATCATGTAGGCGAGGGCACGGACAGTTAGTTCGTGATTATTCACGATGCCTCGGCGGATCCAGGCTGGTTCTTCCAGGTTGCGGAACAGCGTGATGCTGGCGCGGCGGACGGCGATATAGTCCTCGATCAACTCGGCCAGCGGACGCGCGGTGAAGTTGGCATTGCGGATGTAGTCGTCCTGTTCGAATCCGGGGAGTGGCGTGCGGTCGCCGCGGGCGAGGCGTAGGGCGCGGTAGGCAAAGATACGTTCGGTGTCGCAGACGTGGCCGAGAACCTCTTTAGCGGACCATTTATCGGGAGCGTAGCGAAAGTCGGCGTCTTTGTCGTCGCGTCCGGAGAGCAGGAGCAGCGTCTGGCGGCGTTGGGCGTCGAGCGTGACAAGAATGTCATTGCCGGGGACCAGCGAGATGTAGCCGGCGTGATAGGGAGCATATTCCGTAGGTTCGGGACGAGTCAGGGACGGATTGGCGACGGTCGGTTCGGGCATTGAGAGCTCCTTATTTTGAAATCATTTCCGCCGTAGGTTGCGGTGTCCGAAGTCGTTGATGTGGGTCAGGCGTCCCTACGGGACGCGTTTCATGATTGCAGGCTCCCCGGCGCTGAAGCGCCGGGCTATTGTCAATCGCCCCTTACGGGGCTGGCATCATTCACGGCATGGGCACCTGCGGCTCGCGCCGTAGGCTGCATTCTTGCGCCGTTTCGCGCATCCGTAACAGCAACGCCAGATCCTTCGCTTCGCCTGAAGAACCGCTCCGCTCAGGATGACTCCGGCGGAAAAGACATCAGTGATCGCGTGGGCTGAGACGCGGTTAGGGCGATTAATGTTTAGACGGATGAGTTGGTGATCTATTTTGGACAGATCTTCGTCTATGGAGAATAACTCCGGCGAATTGTGGAAAGATACGGGCGGGCAAATATTTCCGGGAGAGCCGGGCCGGAACAGACAAAAATCCCTACTTCTGGGAAGCGCGGTTCACCGAATAGAATACGTTTTGGCGGTGCCGAATCGGTTACGCGCATTGAAAATAAAGGATTTTCCACAGGGCTCAAAATGAGACGCAGGAGTACAATCGCGTTTGGTCACCGAAGTGCGGCCAAAGCCTCCTAATCCTAACTACGGAAAGGACCTTGTAATTCCATGTGGAAGCCGACAAATCAGCCTCAGACCCCAGGCCGGCCAGCGGAGCCGGAGCGCCCAACTACGTCTACCCCCAGTGCACCCGTCGTAGCCAGCGAGCCGCCCGCGGCGCCGCGTCCGGTGACGACGACCACTGCGGACCAGGCGACCATCGGCAAGTCGCTCGTGATCAAGGGCGAGGTGACCGGATCGGAATCGTTGTATATCGATGGCAGAGTGGAAGGGTCCATTAATCTTTCCGGCAATCGTGTCACGGTAGGCCGTAATGGCGTGGTCGCGGCAAATATCAATGCACGCGAGATCGTAGTGCTGGGCAAAGTGCGCGGGAATCTGACTGCGAGCGATCGTGTGGACATCCGCAGCGACGGTTCGCTGACCGGCGACGTGGTAGCAGCGCGTATCTCGATTGAAGACGGCGCGTTCTTCAAGGGCGGCATCGACATTCGCAAGGGCGGACAGCAGGCTAAGGCGAATGGCGAGGAGAAGGCAGCGGCAAGTGAGCCGGCCGTCGTGGGCGCGCGCGCGTAGGTTCTTTCCTGGAGTTTGGCTATTAGGACAAGACGGGCATCCGTTGCGGTGCCCGTTTTGCTTTGAGGCAGTGGTTAGCGGCTAGTTGAACTCAGGGTATGAAGCCCGGAGGGTGAGAACGAATCTCTCTGCGCAGCGCTAAAGCGCTGCGCCACCCAAAAGCGAACCGATCGGCGCGGCTGAAGCGGCGCCCTACCCAAAATCACTTAATCAGATAGCTCCTCAGTGCTCCGCACTCCATTCCCTTCTGGTTAGCAATTTCCCTTTTCTCTCGTCCAATCATTGATTGCAGCTCACACCGGCGATCGATTTGTCAGGGTACCTTTGCTCGACTGGCTGCTGTATGCTGCATCTGGTTGACTGCGATGATCGAACCGAACATCTCACATTACCGGATCGTGGAGAAGCTGGGCGGGGGCGGGATGGGAGTGGTGTACAAAGCCGAAGACACGCGGCTGCACCGCTTCGTGGCGCTGAAGTTCCTGCCGGAGGAGGTGGCCCGGGATGCGCAGGCGCTGGCGCGCTTTCAGCGCGAGGCGCAGGCAGCGTCGGCGCTGAATCATCCGAACATCTGCACGATTCACGACATCGGCGAAGAGGATGGGCGGGCGTTCATCGCGATGGAGTATCTGGAAGGGGTGACGCTCAAGCATCGGATTGCGGGGAGGGCGCTCGAACTGGAGACCCTGCTGCCGCTGGCGATTGAGATCGCGGATGCACTGGACGCGGCGCACAGCAAGGGGATCGTACATCGGGACATCAAGCCGGCGAATGTTCTGGTGACCGACCGCGGACACGCAAAGATTCTCGATTTCGGGCTGGCGAAAGTGACTCCGGCGGTGGCTTCTTCCAGCCAGGTCGCGGCGCTCAATACACTGACGCGATCGATCGACGCGGAGCACCTGACGTCGCCGGGGACGATGGTAGGCACGGTCGCGTATATGTCTCCGGAACAGGTGCGCGGCAAGGAGGTAGACGCGCGCAGCGATCTGTTCTCGTTCGGCACCGTGCTTTACGAGATGGCGACGGGAGGGTTACCGTTTCACGGCGAGACCTCGGCGATGATCTGCGAGGCGATTGTGAACCGGCCGCCGGCAGCGGCGGTGCGGATGAATCCGAATCTGCCGGCAGAACTGGAACGCATCATCAATAAAGCGCTCGAGAAAGATCCGGAGCTGAGGTATCACTCGGCGGCGGACCTGGAAACCGACCTGAAGCGCTTGAAGCGCGACACGGATTCGGGAAGGTCCGTGGTAAGCAGCGTCGTGGTGGCGGGAGAGGCGGGGCGAGGCGCGGGGACGCTGGTGAAATGGAGTGCGCTTGTGTTGTTGCTGGCGGTGCTGGGCGGAGTGGCGCTCTGGATGCGCACGCCGCCGGTTGCGCCGAAGATCGTCGGGACAAAACAGATCACGAACGACGGGGTGCCGAAGTTTGGCATGGTGAGCGACGGCAACCGGCTCTACATCACAGAGTATGCGGCGGCGGGGCTGAGCGTGGTGCAGGTCTCGGTAAGTGGGGGAGAGACTGCGCCGGTGGAGATTCCGTTCGAGAATCCGCTGGCCGACGACATTTCTGCGGATGGGTCGGAGCTGATGGTGGGGAAGGGATCTCCTTTGCACACGCCGTACTGGTCGATGCCGCTGCCGGCGGGATCGCCGCGACGGCTGGGAGATTTCATGGCGGCGAGTGCGACGTGGGGGCCGAGTGGGAAGCTGCTTTACACGACGGGCACGGATCTTTACGTCGCCGAACATGATGGGGGCAATCCGCGAAAGATCGCGACGGCCCGTGACCTGGCGACGAATGCCCGCTTCTCGCCGGACGGCAGCCGCATACGGTTCACGGTGATGGATCAGATCTACAACACGTCGTCGATCTGGGAAGTGAAGACGGATGGCAGCGACCTGCGCGAATTGCTGCCGGGATGGAACCTGCCTCCGAACGACGTTGCGGGGATGTGGACCCCAAATGGAAACTACTACGTTTTTCAGAGCACGCGCGACCGGAACACGAACGTGTGGGTTTTGCCGGAGCGAACAAGCTGGTGGAGAAAGGTGCCGCACGATCCGGTGCAACTGACGACCGGTCCGCTGCAGTTCAGTTATCCGGTGCCGAGCAAGGACGGCAAAGTGCTGTTCGTGATTGGAACGCAGGAGCGGGCAGAGCTGGTGCGGTATGACACAAAGTCCGGGGAGTTGGTGCCGTTTCTGGGAGGGATCTCGGCGGGCGACCTAGAGTTTTCGAAGGACAGACAATGGGTGGCGTATGTCAGCTATCCGGACGGGACACTGTGGAGATCGAAGGCGGACGGCAGTGGGCGCTTGCAACTGACGCATGCGCCGATGGAAGCGGCTCTGGCGCACTGGTCTCCGGATGGGCAGCAGATTGCTTTTACGGCGACGACGCCGGGAAAGCCGTGGAAGATCTTCGCGATCTCCCGGGACGGTGGAAGCGCCCGGGAGGTGACGTCGGAACAATTCATGGAGACGGATCCGACGTGGTCGCCGGACGGAAAGCAGCTGGCGTTCGGACACTACGATGTAGCTCACCCGGAGCATACGTTCATCCAGATGTGGAACGTGGGGACCGGGGAGTTCTCGCAGCTACCGGGTTCGCAGCGAATTTTTGCGCCGCGATGGTCTCCGGATGGGCGGTACATAATGGCCATCACGCAGGGCAACGGCAAGCTGATGCTCTACGAGGTGGGAACGCAGAAGTGGCGCGAGGTCTCACTGGGCATGCAATTTGGATATCTGACCTGGTCTCGCGACAGCGCGTACGTGTACTACGACACGTTCCTGAACAAGGAGACGGGATACTACCGGGTTCGCATCAGAGACGGCAAGATCGAGAAAGTGGCGGACCTGAAGAAGGCGCGGCTGTTCCACGGGCGTTTCGGGCCGGGGTCGTGGAGCGGGCTGGGACCGAACGAGGAGCCGCTCTTCCCGCGGGATATCAGCGCACAGGAGATTTACGCTCTGGAACTGCAGCTGCCGTAGAGAGAACGTCATTTCCCTCACGGCTCGTTCTTTGCTCCCGTCATTCCACGAACATGCAGTCGCCGTAGGAGTAGAAGCGGTAACGTTCCTGCACGGCGTGGCGGTAGGCGCCGAGCACGTTGTCTTTTCCTCCGAGAGCGCAAACCAACATCAGCAAGGTGGATTGCGGCAGGTGGAAGTTGGTGAGGAGCGCCTGCACAACCTGGAAGTTGAATCCGGGATAGATGAAGAGGTTGGCTTCTCCCGAGCCGGGGCGGACTTCGCCGTCGTGCTGTTGGGCGGCGTATTCGAGCGTGCGAACTGTCGTGGTGCCTACGGCGACGACTCTGCGGGATTCGCTGCGGGCTCCGCGAATTTTTTCTGCCGCTTCTTCTGAGATCGAATACCGCTCGGAGTGAAGCTTGTGATCTTCGACCTTCTCGACTCTCACTGGTTGAAATGTGCCCAGTCCGACGTGAAGCGTTACGTCCGCCGTTTCGATGCCGCGCTCGCGAATTGCGTTGAGAATTTCTGGAGTGAAGTGGAGTCCGGCGGTGGGAGCGGCGACGGATCCACGCTCGCGGGCGTAAATGGTTTGATAGCGGTCGCGATCGGCGGCAGAGTCTTCGCGGGCGATGTAGGGCGGGAGGGGGATGTGGCCGATCTCCTCTATGACCGTGAAGAAGTCGTTTACTTGGGTGAAGCGGATGCGGCGTTCGCCGTATTCTCCGCGTGCGACGACCTCGGCTTGCAGTTCGTCGTGTTCGCCGAAAAAGAGATGTTCGCCGAGTCCGATCTTGCGGCCGGGACGGACGAGGCATTCCCATTCGTTGTCTTGAATCTGGCGGGTCAGCAGGACTTCGATGCGTCCGTGGAGGAAATTCCGGGATGCGGGATTATGTGGGCTGAGCGGTTGGGATTTCAGACCGGCGCGACGTCCAAAGAGACGGGCAGGAAATACGCGAGTGTTGTTAAAGACCAGGAGATCACTGTCGCGAAGAAGAGACGGAAAATCGCGAAATTGGCGGTCGGCGAACGATCGTCCAGAGAGGTGGAGAAGGCGCGAGGCAGCGCGGTCGGGCAGTGGTTTTTGGGCGATTAATTCTTCGGGAAGGTCGTAATGAAAGTCGGAGACAAGCACCGAGCCCGATTATAAGTAGAAAGGCCGGATTGCGCGGATCAGAGGGCTACGGAATCGATTTTTTGGGCAACTTTTGGATTGTTTCCGGCGCGGATGTGCTGATAGTATGCGGGTGCCAAGTGCGGTCTGCTTTTTATCATCTCCCCTAAGGTATCGATGCCGACGGAGCGCAAATTCAGGGAAGAAATCGTCCGGTACGGGCGAATGCTTCACGAACGTGGGTTCGTGGCGGCGATGGATGGGAATCTCTCGGTGCGCCTGAAGGGGGACCGGGCCCTGGTCACGCCGACCTGCCTGAGCAAGGGATCGATGAAGCCCGCTGACATGGTGATCGTCGACATGGACGGGCAACGTGTGGCGGGGCACCGGCACGTAACCAGCGAAATCGGCATGCATATGCTGATTTACCGGCTGCGTCCGGACGTGCAGGCGATTGTGCATGCGCATCCGCCGACTGCGACTGGATTTGCCGCGGCGGGGATGCCGTTGACTGAGCCGCTGGTGTGCGAGGTGGTGATGGGGCTGGGGAGCATCCCCCTGGCGACCTACGGGACGCCGGGAACGTCCGAACTGGCGCAGACTCTGGAGCCGTACGTTCCGAATTATGATGCGATTTTGATGTCGAATCATGGCGTGGTGGTGTACGGCGATACGCTTGAGCACGCGTACATGAAGATGGAGACGGTGGAGCACTTCGCGCAGATCGCGCTGGTGACGCACCTGTTGGGCCGGCAACAGCCGCTGAAACAGGTGGAGATCGAGAAACTGCTGCTGGCGCGGACGAAGTATTTTGGGACGAAGATCACAGAGGCCATGCCCTTGCCGCGCGCGCCGCAAAGAATGGGTTAGAACTGGGCGTAGGGCATCAGGGTTTTGGAATCAGGAAATCTGGGCCACGGGTTTACGCAGGGTTTCACGGATAGAAGTTGATTCGTGAAGCTCGGCGATGATCCGTGGCCTTGTTTTTTCTCCGCCGGAGCGGCGCCGCGTACTCACGAAGTTCATTTGAGCACGAGTTCATGAGAGCACGATGAGGCCGCTAAATTGCTCATGCCTCGATGGGCGGTTGTGTCTCGCGAGGATCCATGAACACCGTTGAAGTCATTGAAGCTGGAACCATGGATGTGGCTGGCCAGAAGTTGCCGCTACGGCTCTTCAACAATGAGGTGTCGCTGAAGATTGCCAACGATATCTTGGCCGGCCGGACTTATCCGCATGTGCACTTTGTGAGCGACGTCAAGACCATCCTCGACGTTGGGGCGAACGTTGGAGCTGCTTCGATCTTCTTTGCCTTCCACTATCCACAGGCGAAGATCTATGCCTGCGAACCGGCAAGTTCTCCCTTCTCCCTGTTGCGCCAGAACGTCGCCGGGTTCCCGAATGTGCTGACGTTCCCCGTCGGCCTGTACTCGTCTGACAAGACGATCGCGCTCTACCCGGGGTGTAACGACAGCGTGGAATCGTCTATTGCGGCGACCGACCGGACGAGCGCCGAGCCGGAGGAGGTTCAGCTGCGCTGCGCCGAGGATTTCGTTGTGGCGCAGGGATTGCAGGCCATCGACATCCTGAAGATCGATACGGAGGGATGCGAGGTCCACATTCTTCGTTCCCTGAAGCGATTCTTGCCAGCCGCCAAGCTCATTTATCTGGAATACCACAGCGACCGGGACCGACGGATGATCGATCTGCTTCTGGCAGACACGCATAGCTTGTGGCGGGGACACGCCGATCTGATCTATCGGGGAGAGTTCTGCTACCTGAACAAGCAGCTGGTCCCGGACCAGAAACTGACCTACAGCACGGAGATCGCCCTGCCGTTAGACTGAGCGTCCGCCGAGGGGCTTAAGCCTTCTGGCCTCTTGTGCCTCGTAATCTCCGGCCTCAGGCAGGGTAGAATCAGCTGCTTCAACAGCGGTCCCCAGGAGGCTCGACCCATGGAAGCGACCAAGCAGCCCGATATCGCGGGCATGATCCTCATCGGCAAATCGTTTGTGATCAAAGGACAAGTTTCCTGCGATGGGGACCTTTACATCGATGGCCAGGTGGAAGGAAGCGTCGACCCGAAGGACAATCGCCTGACGATAGGGCCGGAAGGGCGGCTGAAGGCCAACGTCGTTGCCCGCATCGTCGTGGTGCGAGGAAAGTTGGAAGGGAATATTCGGGCGACCGAACGGGTGGACTTGAAGCAATCGGCCGTTGTGGTCGGCGATATCGTGACGCAGAGCATCTCAATCGAGGCGGGTGCGCACATCAAGGGCAGCATCGAAGTCCACGGAGACCCGACCAAGGCCAGATCGGTGGAGGCAGTTGCCTCCTGAAACGATTCGACTGGCTCCTTCTGGCTGACTGGCCGACGATTACCATCGTCAACACAACGTCGATTCTCTGCTTGGGCACGACAGTCGCATCCATTATCGTTAGGGCAGTTTCCCTGAGTTGATGGAGCACGTTGTGCGATATCGAACGATTGCCGTTTTGTGCTTCGGGCTGCTCGCGTTATTTTTCGGTCTGCCTCCTATCGTCTGGAAAGTCTTTCTTCCGTCGTTGAAACAGAACCTTCCCGGCCCGATACCGCTTTACGAGAGAGTTCTCCTGGAGGCGGCCCTATTCTGCGGATCGTGGAAATGGTTGCTTCTGCTTCCGCTCACAGGATTAGGTCTGGGATCCGCGGTGGCGGACCTGACGGCGCGCCGCGTCCGCAGGTAGCTCGCGCGGTTTATTGCGACACTTCTGCCGTCGTCATTTCCTGAACAATGCTCTTGCATACCTTCGGGCGGACGTTATAAGTTCGTTGGGCGTTTCTTCCCTTCCTCGTCTTAACCTGCTCACTCGGGAAAATTGGGGTTCCTGGCAAGTCAAATCGTTCGGTGACAAGGAGCGACTATGAGCCGCGAAGTGTGGGCCACTTACTCCGTCAAGGACCATCAGAATCGCCGTTCGCTGGCGGCGGACATCATGCTGTATGACCGTCTGGTGTTTCCGGTGCCGCAGACTGCGGACCCCCAGTTTGACAAGGTGGACCCAACTCGGACTTGGCCGGTTATCTGGTCACGAAACAAGGTTGAGTGGAAACGGTGGGAAGACGAGAAGTGGACACCGGAAGCCCAGGAATCCGTACTGAAGCTGATCGAGCCGGTGGTTCGCAGAGTACCGTGGGACGCTCCGCATCAGGAGGAATGGCGTAAGGAAGTTGCCGAGGCCGCGGAACAGCATCTGCCCGGTTACGCGTTTAATGCCACGAGGACGGTTCTGACTCGCGACTTGCCGGCTGATGTTACAGGCGTTGATGCCATGGGTCCGGCGTATCGCACGGTAGAACAACTTGAGAAAGAACTGGGCGTCAGCACAGATGGGACTCGAAAGAAGATGCCGGCAAGCGCGCTCAGCGCGGTGCTTGGTTGGGAAGTCCTGGTGCCGGACGATCCACGGCTAAAGGACGACGAACTGCTCAAGGAGGCGGTCACGTTCGTTACGGAAAACAAGGAGTTTCGCCTCCACCGCAGCGCCTTCTGGGATTGGCAGCAGCAATATCTCAAGAACGGTGTCACGGACCGCGAGTCGATCGAGAAGGCCGTCAAGGATATGCGTGAGCTGCTGGAATTGCAGAAAGCCGCCGCGAAACGGATGCCGTTCGAGCATGCCACCCGCTATGCATTTCGAATTGGAGCTCCTGGCGTCGCACTGGCGGGTCTGTTCTGCACTCCGGCAGGGACCATTGCGTTCGCCGTTGGAGGAGTGGTTCTCACCTGCGCGGAGATCGCGACAGAGAAGTGGTTCCTGAAAAAGCCTGAAACGCCGAACGCCCCGTTACCTACGGCGTTCGTGACCGACCTGCACCGGCACTTCGGGATGGACTGAGAAGCGTGGCTCCCACCCTTTCGCAAAGAACGCGAAAGGATGGGGCACCCGGCATACGCGGGCGTTCGTGGAGGCCCACCCTCCCGCACAGAACGCGGGAAGGGTGGGGCAACCTCGGTAGAGATTCTGCGAAAGGATCCGCTTACTTCTTCTTCACCACAAACATATCCGCTTCCGTAAGTCCGCACTTCTGGGCCATTTGGTAGCAATAATAAAAGTGCGTGGCATTTTGGTTGCGGCTGTCGGTGCCGAAGGTGAATTTCAGGCCGGCTTTTTTGGCTTGGGTGATGAAGTTCTCGTCGGGGACGTGGGCTACCTCGTTGATCTCGATGGCTAACTTGCGCGACCTGGCTAACTCGATGATGCGGGCGACTCGCGGCGGCGTCCAGAGTTGCGAGTACTGGCGGGCGATGGGGACGGGGAGGAACGTGGGCCATCCGAAGATGTCGATGGGTTCGGTGGTCAGGATCTGTTCGATGAATTGCATGTAGCGCTCGATGAAGGCTTCGCCGTCGTCGACCATGGTGTCGATTTGCCAGATGGCGAGCCATCCGCCGTCGGGCTTGGGGAGCGTGAGGGCGTCCATGAGGATGTAGTCGAGCTGGTCGAGCACGGGCTTGGAGAAGGCTTTGGACCATCCGGGATAGACCGGCTGCAGGCCGACGTGGACCGGATACTTGCGCAGGTTGTCGATGTACTTCTGCAGGTCGGCGTCGGTGTTGATGGGGAATCCGGGGCCGGGGTGTTCGAGGATGCCGATGCTCACGCCGCGTTCTTTGCCGAGTTGGAGGGCCTGGTCGATGGTCAGTGTGTTGCTGAGATGGACGTGGTAGTCGGTGACCGGGAATTTCGGTTTCGGGGGAGCGCCGGTTTGTGGTGGGAAGTCAAAATCCCCACCCTGTCGCAGCGAGCGCGACAAGGATGGGGCACCCACGGCGGCGGCTACCAGTGTGGTTTCGAGAAACGATCGGCGGGAATAGGAATTCGTCACGAGTGGTCTCCGACTATGTTCTATACGATCCAAACCCGCGAGGATAGAGGGACACGAGTGCGGCGGCAGTGATGGGGGTCACTGCGGATTCCGCACTCGGGCATTTTTGCGGTGCTTATTTCAGCGGCTGGGCCAGGCCGAGTTGTTTCAGCAGGCCCCACATGTCGATCAGGCCCCACTCTTCGGAGAGCAGGCCATCCTTCACTCGAAAGATGGTGATGCCTGTGACACGGGCTGATTTGCCAGTTGCGGGCAGGCCGTTGCCGGCAGCGGTATTGGTTCCGCTGGCAGTCCAGCGAACAACGACCATATCGCCTTCGGCGATGAGTTGATTCACCTCGCAGGTTCCGCCGGGAAAGGCTTGCGCCCATTGCTTGGCGGACTCGAGATCTTCGGCGAGTGTGACGTCCCGTTTCGCGCTGTGTCCGACGAAGTTCTTGGCGTGAATCTGCTCGAAGACGTCCCATTTGGATTGGCTGAGCGCTTCTTCGAACAGGCGGCGGGCGACGGCTTTGTTCTTTTCGAGGACCGGGTTGTTCTGAGCTGACGCTGGTGACACTAAAAGGGAAACGATGAGAGCTGCGAAAGCGGCGAGCAGGTTGACCTTGCGCATGATTTGCTCCTTCTGCCCAAGTAGTGGGCGAACTCGTGCTCAGTATCGACCCTATACATAACTATAGGGTCAAGCGAAATCTGCGCTGGGATAAGTGACTGCAGAGAGTTACCGATGCGGCTAGACCGCTTTGGATTTGGGACTTGATTTGCGGCGGGCAACAGAGCGCTTGAAAAGCGGTTCGACCCTGGCCTGGACGTCGCCGAGAACTTGCAGGAGATCGTCGCGAGTCGCGACGAGCGAATTGATCTGTTCGTTGATGGCGTTCAACTTTTGTTTGCCCATCTCGACGACCTCGCGCAGGCAGTCTTGGGATCCGCGAGGATAAGGACCGCGTCCCGTGGTGCTGGGTACATGGTAGAGCTCAAGGACGCGGCGAACTTCGCGCAGAGTGCAGCCGAAGCGTTGCAGGCGCTTGATGGTCTGAACGATCTCGAGGTCACGCGCGCTGTATTGGCGATAGCCTCCGGCAGTTCTCGCGGCGGTGGGAAGAAGATGTTCGCGCTCGTAAAAGCGCAACGTCTGTATGCTGACGCCGGATTGCTCGGCGAGTTGCCCGATTCGCATGCTGGCATGCTAGCGCAGACTGCTGGCGGCGCAAATAGTAATCCACGAGCGCGAGGCGCCCGAATGAAGTGGTGTCAGTGGGCGACGCCCGAGGTATCCGGGGACCAGGACCAGGGTTGGCGGCGAGGGAGCTTTTGGCAGAGGAACTGGCGGAAAGACTCGGCGTCGGCGGAATTGAGGACGCGGCGGGGGATGGTCCAGAACTTGGTGCCGGAGGTTCGCAAGACGAAGAGCGCCGGGGTTTCGCGGAAGTAGGTGAAGTCGTTCCATTGATAGTTGCGGACGTACTCGCCTTGAGTGACATCCGCTCCGCGATCGGTCAGGACGATGTGACGTTCGAGATCCAGACGGTTGAGGCGATGATTGATTGCTTTCATGCCGATGCCGGATGCGTTCCAGGCACAAAGGCAGAACATCAGAAGCGGCGGGATGGTTCCGAGAGGACTGAAGCGAAATATCTCGGTCCAGGAACGTCCGAGCGTGTGCGGCAGGAGCAGGAGTGCGACGGCCAGGACGGCATTGATCAATCGACCCAGGATTCTCGCTGCCGGCTTGGATGAAATCGGATGAAGGACGTGCGTGGCCTCCAGCCACTCGGCCTCGGTGAGGAAGAAGCGCAAGTCGAAGCGAATCTTCGGCCGGTCTGGCTGTGTCGACTGCGGAAACATGATTCGTCAATCTTAGGGTCAGCGGTTTGGAACGGGAAATGACGTGGGTAACAGACAGGGATTCGCAGACGGACGGTAATCTGGGGCTCCGGCGCATCTCTTCACTGGACAGGCCCGCGCCCAATCCCTCATTGATGCTCATGCAGGGCAGAGGCTCTCAGGCCTTGTGGGCTCTGGAGAGATCCTGCCTGGCAACATCGCCGAGAAACTTGGCGAGCGCGACCTCGTCTTCGGGCAGCATGCGCAGAAACGAAATCCCATTGCCGAATTGCGGATCGCAGGTGACGACCCTGGCGGGGATGATGAGCGTTCCGCCGGCTTCGAGTTTGAGATCCAGGTTAGTACCCGCAGGAAACGGGTACATGCTTTCGATGTAACATCCGCCGAGGCTCAGGTCGGAGGTGGCGCAGTGCAAGGGCGCGTTGCCGCCTTCGGCGTGAATTTCGACGGGCACGCTCACTTTCAGTCTCGGGTGCTTCCGTCGTTCGTTAATCATTGGCCCGACCTCACAGTCGAACCCCTGACCCACTTTAGGCCCAGTGTAGCCCCCATACCGCAGGAGGCAAGGTGCCTGCCGGGCCATTACTGCGGTAATCCGAGCGAGGTTACTGGCAGAAGACGCCGGAAGAACGGGCGGAGGTGCCCCCACTTCCGGCAACAGCGGCCAGAAGTGGGGGACTCTCGATTGCGAAAAGTCTTACAGGAGTGGTCTCGGTTGTTGAGGAACGTACTTTGAGCCGCCCAGGTCGGCGTCGGTGAAACCTACCACGAAGAACTGGTTCGGGTTGTCGATCTGATTTCCGCTGGGATCGGCGACGGTTTGCAGGAAGTCGTTGTCGTTGGCGATCCAGAGCGTGTGATAGGTGGTGGCGCCCTGCTTCACGTCGGCGCCGAAGCTGATGCCCTCGATCTTGGCGGGGATGTTGCTGGCGGCGATGCCGTTGCCGGTCAGGAGCGGGACCAGGTCGAGGAAGAGGGTCTTGTTGACGGCGTTCGCGGCGCCGGTGAGCCCGTCCATATCGCTGATGTCGACGGCGTTGGAGAGGTCGATCTTGAAGAGCTGTTTGATCTTCGCATTCGATCCGTCGCCGCGGCCTTTGCCGTCGCGCTCATCGACCAGGAACTCGTGGTTGTTGAGGGCGAGAATCTCGCTTACTCCAGAACCGGTGGTGAGCAGATAGCCGTATTGGTGAGTGACCGCGCCGGATCTGATGTCGATGGTGACGATCCGCAGCAGGTTCTTGGCGCTGCCCCCCTCGGCGGCATCCTGGATCAGGGCATTCTGCATGATGCCGACCAGCGTCTTGCCGTCAGGCGTAATCGCCAGGCCTTCCATTCCCTTATTGGCCACGCGGCCGGAAGTGTTGGAGGAAATTTCGACCGCACCCATCGACGAGAGAGTGTTCACGTAGAAAGAGGAGGGAAGGGCGAAGGAGCGAAGCCGCAAGCCGGTGAGGCGGTCGAACTGATAGACGTAGGGTCCGTACTCGTCGGAGATGAACACGCTGAAGCCGTCGTTCGAAACGCGGATGCCCTCGGTGTCGAAGCGGCCGTCGTTGGGATTACCCGAGTTCCTGGACGGGTCGAAGTTGTCGGAACGTCCCGTGAAGAAATTGAAGAACCATCCGTTGAGGGGCGGAACACCGGAGCCGACGATGCTATCGCCCGATCCGTAGACGAGCGGCGTGAAGCTCCACAGGAGGGTGGTCAGCTTCAGGGTCGGCGTGAGGGTGTACGGAAGTCCCGAGCCCGTGTTGGGGCGCAGGTCCATGCTGATGGTGTGAAAACGGTTGATGTAGCTGACCGTGTCATCCACATTGGAATCGAAGCTCACGGCATTGGGACCGCGATCAGGAAGAGCAAGGAAGTTCTTGCCGCCGGCGTAAGTGATCGCTGAGCCGAGACCGCCGAGGTCGCTGGCGGCAACTCCGTTCTCAAGTGTGTAGTTCAAGTGGGAAAGATCAGTGTAAGAACCGGCGCGTGAACCAGTGAGATTGCCGACGGCGAAGAGCGTGATTTGTGCGTGAGCACTTGAGATGGTAATGGCAGACAAAGCAAAGGCGACAGACAGAATACGGACCACAAATTGTTTCATCTAGAACCCCTTCTGAGATGGTTTGGTTTCGCCATGATCTTGGCGGAAGGAAGTGGGGGTCAAGTTAACAGATCGTGAAAAGTGAAGAGACGAGATGGATTTACAGAACGTTACAAACGCGGAGTGAGAGGAGTCGAACATCGGGAATGAAAAACCCCACTTCCGGCAACCGCGGCCGGAAGTGGGGCACCCAGCGTCCACTCAGCTTCCCCCTACTGAGCAGGCGTTTGAGGAGCGGCCGTTGAGGGGACCTCGGCCGTAACCTCTGGGGTGATGGGGTTGATCTTCACCGTCGAGAGAATCTGCTCGAGGCGCGTGAAGACCTTGTCGCGGTCGACATGCTTCACCAGTCCTTCGGCCGAGGCGTCGGTGGTGACGTTCAGGGCGAACTCGTAGCAGGCTCCATTCTGGTAGATATGGAAGTACTTCGAATCGCTCTGGCGCGTTCCCTCACCGGTGACGGCTTCGGCAGCGCGAAGTTCCATGTCGCCGAGAATCAGCTTCGAATAGGAAGCGGACTCGGTCGACTTCGCCTGATCGGTCGTGGCCGCGGGCTGCGCGTCAGACTTCGGCGCGGCGTCCTTGGCAACTTCGGTCGACGGGGCTGCGGTCTCAGACTTCACTTCCGGCTTCGCCGCTTCCGGTTTCGCCTGGGGCACGGCGAACTGGTTGCATTGATCGACGCTGAGCGACTTGTGGACGCTCACGTCGAAGAACGCATATGAGAAGTCGGTGTTGACGAAGCCGGTCTCGGGCAGTTCGACTGCAGCGAGGGCGACTCCGCCGGACTGGACGAAGTTCATCGGGACGGGATTCGTCTGGATCAGCTCAGACGCGGCGTCTCCGGTCTCGATGGCATATCGGCGCGGATACTCAAAGGTCACGCCGTACGTCTTGTCGGTATAGTTCACGGTCGCGGGCTTGCGCGGCGCCGACTTCTTCGGAGCCGGCTTGCTGGCCGGCTGCGCAACGGGCGCGGGCATCGGCTGCATTTGTGGCTGCGATTGCGGCTGCGTGACCGGAATCTGATGATTCGAACTAACGGGTTTCGGGTTGTCGCTGGAACATCCGACCGTGACTGAGCAGATGATCAGCACGGCAGCGAAGACCAGGGCGCTGGTGGTCCGATCCCAGGTCCAGGAACGATTCTCTGCGAAGTTGATGCGGGTCATTGTGGTTGCCTCCTGCCGACTCTGCGGCACACTAGGAGAGTGCACGAGGGGGGCCTTCGGGCGAGTGCTGATTTGGCGTGGGTTAGCGGTGGGTGGGGCGTGACTCCGGCGACACGTTGTGTGGTGGCAGACACGGGTGGCTCACCACAGGGGGGATTGGTGGTTCCACGCGAGATCCCTTCGCCTGGCAGCTCAGGGCAGGCTCTTCGCTCCGCCTGAAAAACGGCTCCGCTCAGGATGACGCCGGGAGTTGGTGGCGGCGGGAACTTTTGATTCCTTGGGGATTCGGATATCGTTATCGGCTCGGGAGAGGAGCGGATTCATGCGGCGATGGATTCTTTCTGGATTGCTTTGTCTGGCATCGGCGGCGAGTTGGGGACAGGCACGGGAAAAAGTCATTATCGATAGCGACATTGGCGACGATGTGGATGACGCGTTTGCGCTGGCGCTGGCGGTGAAGAGTCCGGAGATCGAGATTCTTGGGGTATCGACGGCGTTTCGCGACACGGAGTTGCGCGCGAAGATCGTTGATCGGTTCCTGGGTGAGGTAGGAAGGCCGGAGATTCCTGTTATGGCCGGGAAGCCGGGTGCGGCGACGCTGATGTCGCAGGGGAAATATGTGGGAGGGCGTTTTGCAAAGAGTTCGCATGGGGATGCGGCGGAGTTTCTGCTCGATCAGATTCGGAAGTATCCGGGGGAGATCACGTTGATTGCGATTGGTCCGCTAATGAATGTGGGGGCGGCGATCGATCGGGATGCGGCTACGTTTCGCAAGCTGAAGCGCGTGGTGATCATGGGAGGGTCGGTGCGGAAGGGGTACGGGGATCTTGGGTATACCGAGCACGTGCCTCCGCAGCCGGAGTGGAACATTCTGAATGATGTGGCTTCGGCGCAGAAATTGTTTGCTTCGGGTGTGCCGCTGTTTGTGATGCCTCTGGACTCGACGCAGTTAAAGCTGGATGAAGTAAAGCGGGCGTTTTTGTTCACGCGCGGGACGGCAGTGACGGATCAGTTGGCGATTCTGTATCACTTGTGGGCGATGGAGACGCCGACGTTGTTTGATCCGATGGCGGTGGCGTTTGCGGTGAAGCCGGAGTTGTGTCCGGTGACGGCGTTGCACATTCGGGTGGATGAGAAAGGAAGCACGATTGAGGAGCCTGGGACGCCGAACGCACAGGTTTGTCTGAATTCGAATCCTGAGGAGTTTTTTCAGTTCTATTTGCGGAGGGTGGGAGAGAAATAAGGAGAGGCGTACTTAGGTTGAGGCGTACTTAGGAAGTCAAAATCCCCACCCTGTCTCGCCAAGAACGCAAGACAAGGATGGGGCATCCTCTGGGTAACGTCGAAGGACATTATGAAAACACTTTGGACCGTTTCTTTGTTGGTGGGGCTCTGCTCGTTTGGATTTGGTCAGAAGCAGAATGTGGATCTGCTGGTGACGCATGGAATCGTTGTCACGATGGATTCTGGGCGGGCTGTCTACCAGGATGGAGCGATGGCGGTGCGCGGGGATTCGATTGTTGCCGCGGGACCGCGTGCCGAGATCGAGGCGCGTTATTCGTCGAAGCAAGTGGTCGATGCTCACGGAGGATTAGTGCTGCCGGGATTCATCAACGGGCACACGCACGTGCCGATGACGTTGTTTCGCGGCCTGCATGATGATGTCACGTTGAATGACTGGCTCTACAAGTACATCTTTCCGGCGGAAGCAAAGAACGTGAATGAAGAGTTTGTGCGTTGGGGAACGCGGCTGGCGGCAGCGGAACAGATTCGCTCTGGCGTGACGACGTTCGCGGATATGTACTACTTCGAGGACGCAATCGCCGAGGAGACAAAGGCGGCAGGAATGCGCGGTGTGCTGGGGGAGACGTTCATCGATTTTCCGGCGCCGGACAATAAGTCAGAAGCCGAGATGCTGGCGTATACGGAGAAGTTTCTGAAGCGGTGGCAGGGGGATCCGTTGATCCAAGCGGCGCCGGCGCCGCATTCGATTTATACATGCTCGAAGAAGACGCTGCAGGATTCGGCAGCGCTGGCGCGGAAGTATCATGCGCCGATCTTGATTCACGTTTCAGAAATGAAAAAAGAGTGGGAGGATTCGGAGAAGACGAATGGGATGTCGCCGGTGGCGTATCTGGAGAAGATCGGAGTGCTGGGGCCGGATATTGTGGCGGCGCACTGCATCTTTGTCGACGAGGCGGACCGCAAGCTGCTGGCGGAGCGCGGCGTGGGGTGTGTGCACAATCCGTCGAGCAACATGATGATCGCGAGCGGAGTGTCTCCAGTGGCGGAGATGCGGGCGGCGGGCGTAGCTGTGGGGCTCGGAACGGATGGGCCGGCGGGGAGCAATAACGATCTGGACTTGATGGAAGAGATCGATCTGGCGGCAAAGTTGGCCAAGATTTCGAAGATGGATCCGCTGGCGCTGAATGCAAAGTCGGTGGTCGAGATGGCGACGATTGACGGGGCGCGGGCATTGCACATGGAGAAGGAGATTGGATCGCTCGAAGCGGGGAAGAAAGCGGACTTCATCGTGATCGGATTGAACGAGCCTAACGCAGTGCCGATGTACGACGTCTATGCCCAGATCGCTTATTCGCTGAAGGGGAGTGATGTGGAGACCGTGGTGATTGGCGGGAAAGTTGTCATGCGGGACTGGAAACTTCTGACGATCGACGAGCCTCGGGTGCTGGAGAAAGCGCGGGAATATGGGAAGGCGGTGAAGGCTTCCTTGGGGATGGAATGAAGCAGGCTTCGGGCTTCAGAAGTCAGATTTCAGAAGTCAGAAGTCAGAAGTCAGAGTTTAAGAGCTCAGGATTTAAGTTTGTCATCGGGGATTCATTGTGAAAGTTCGGCTTGGGATTTTGTGCTTATTCGCGGTCCAGCTGTGTGCGGCGCAGAAAGTGGCGATTACCTTTGACGATCTGCCTCTGAATGGGGAGTTGCCGCCAGGAGTTACGCGTGTGCAGATTGCGCGGGACACGATCGCACTGCTGAAGGCGCGCCATCTACCGGCGGCTTATGGGTTCATCAACGCCAAGAAACTAGAAAGGGACGCCGATGCGGCCGAGGCTTTGAAGGTCTGGGCATCGGAAGAACCGTTTGGGAATCATACTTACGGTCATCTGGATTTGAACGAGAATCCGGCAGAGGCGTTTGAGCGGGAGATCGAATTGAACGAGCCGGCGCTCGAATTGCTGGCGGGGAAGGACTCGAACTGGCATTGGCTGCGATATCCGTATTTGCGTGAGGGGGACACCGTCGAAAAGCGGCGGGCGGTACGTGACTACTTGCGGGCGCATGGATATCGCGTGGCGCAGGTGACGCTCGATTGGGAAGACTATTTGTGGAATTCGGCTTACGCGCGGTGTGTGGCGAAGGATGATGCGGCGTCGATTGCGCGGCTGAAGTCGAGTTATCTGGAGACTGAGGCAGAGTATCTCGATCTGGACCGGCAATTGGCCATGCTGGTGTATGGGCACGATATCAATCATGTGCTGTTGCTGCATTTGGGGGCGTTCAGCAGCACGATTCTGCCGGATGCATTCGACCTGATGAAGAAAAAGGGATTCACCTTTGTGACGCTGGAGGAGGCGGAGAGCGATCCGGTGTACGAGGGGGATCCGGACGTGGGATCGAAGTATGGCGGGACGCTCTTGGAGTTGTGGATAGAGGCGAAGAAGATCAAGTTTCCGACGGTAAAAGAGAAGCCGTACAAGGAACTGCGCGAGATCTGTAAGTGAGGTGCATCGAGGTCAGATTCCACACCGTCGGTGGCATGACAAGGTCAAAGATCTATCTCTGAGCGGGTTTCTGCTGCCAGTCCCTTATAATCAAAAGATTCTCTATGGCTGCGCTTCTTGACAGTATTGTCGAAGCTACGCGAGCGCGGGTGGCGGAGTCCAAGCGCAGGGCCGATTTGCGCGAGATGGAGCGGCAGGCGGAAGCGCACGTCCCGCGCGGGTTTCGGCGGGCACTGGAAACCGCCCACCCTGGCGCAAAAAGCGCGACAAGGGTGGGGCAACCGGCTTCCGCAGAACGAATCGCGGTGATCGCGGAGTTGAAGAAGGCCTCGCCGTCGAGAGGACTGATCCGGGCTGCGTTTCATCCGGCGGAGTTGGCGCGGGAGTTGGAGGAGGCGGGAGCAGCGTGTCTTTCCGTGCTGACGGATGAGGAATTCTTTAAAGGGTCGTTGGAGAATTTGCGGAAGGCTTCGGCGAGTGTTTCGATTCCCTGCCTGCGGAAGGATTTCATCGTCGATGAGTTTCAGTTGGTCGAGGCGCGGGCAAACTCGGCGGACGCGGTGTTGCTGATTGTGGCGGCTCTATTACAGAGTGAGCTGGAGATATTTGGGCGCGGGGCACGGTCGCACGGGTTAGATGTTTTGTGCGAGGTCCATGATGGCGAAGAGTTGAAACGGGCCTTGGACGCGGGCTTTGACCTGATTGGCGTGAATACCCGCGATTTGAGGACTTTCAATGTGGATTTGAAGACGGCGCTGGACCTGGCTTCTGCCTTTCCCGCGGGCGTGGTGCGAGTGGTGGAGAGCGGGATTCATTCGGCCGAAGATGTGGCGCGGTTGCGAGCGGCGGGGTATGACGCGTTCCTGGTGGGCGAGTCGCTGATGCGGGCTGAGCGGCCGGGCGCGGCTTTGCGACGGTTGATCGAAGTGCCGAATAGCGAGCATCGAGTGCCGAGCGGGCGTTGAACACAGCGCATGGTGGTTGTTCGAGCGAAACATAAGGTCCTTCGACTGCGGTTTTGCTCCGGCTCGCCGGAGCAAAATCCTCGCTCAGGATGACAGAATTGTTTCCGTGATTTGAGGTTTTACTGACAACTGGCCACTGACAGCTGTTTCTTATGACTTGGGTAAAGATTTGCGGGATGACGAATCTGGAGGACGCGCTCGTGGCGGTCGACGCTGGCGCGGACGCGGTGGGGTTTGTGTTTTATGAGAAGAGTCCACGGTACGTGACAGTGGAAAGGGCGCGGGAGATTTGCGAGAAGTTGCCGGACGCAATTGAGAAAGTGGGAGTATTCGTTAACGAGCGCGAGAACGTAATTTGTTCGGTTGTCGACGAGGTGGGAATCACGGGAGCGCAAATGCATGGCGACGATGAGGATCCCCACGTCGCGGATTTGGTCGTGGCACGACGGCCCCAGGTGAAGGTGTTGGCGGCAATCTCGATGAACCGCCCGAATCCGCAAGGCTGGGCGATGATGTGGCATCCTGATGCGGTCCGCATGTTTCTGATTGATTCAGGAAGTTCTTCGAAACTCGGAGGAACTGGACAAGCTTTTGATTGGGGTGCTGCTGTTCCTGTGTTGCATGACATCAAGAAGCTCGGCATGGTCGTGGCAGCTGGCGGACTCACTCCGGCGAATGTGAGCGAGGCGATGGAGATCCTAAAGCCTTGGGGAGTCGATGTTGTTTCCGGCGTCGAGGCTTCGCCGGGGAGGAAGGATCCGGAGAAGGTTCGGGCATTCGTGAGAGCAGTCCGGGAGATGGATCGGAGAGTGGGTTAGTCATGGCTGCGGTTTCGAAGATTAGCAAAGTCAACGTCCCCACCCTGTCTCGCCACGAACGCGAGACAAGGATGGGGCACCCTCGCGTTTCCTCTGCCAACGGTTCTCGTCCCAAGGAGGCCGGACGATTCGGCGTTTACGGCGGGCGGTATGTGCCTGAGACTTTGATGGCGGCGCTGGATGAGCTGGAGCGCGCGTACGAGAAGGCTCGGCAGGACAAGAAATTTCAGGCGCGGCTGGATTCGCTGCTGAAGACGTTCGCGGGGCGCCCCACGCCGTTGTTCTTCGCACGGCGGATTACCGAGAAGCTTGGTGGGGCGAAGATTTACCTGAAGCGCGAGGATCTGCTGCATACCGGGGCGCACAAGATCAACAACTGCCTGGGGCAGGCGCTGCTGGTCGAGCGCATGGGGAAGCAACGCGTGATCGCGGAGACTGGCGCCGGTCAGCATGGAGTCGCGACGGCGACGGTGTGCGCGCTGTTCGGATTTGACTGCGTCGTGTACATGGGCACCGAGGACATGCGGCGGCAGGAATTGAATGTCTTTCGCATGCGGCTGCTTGGGGCTGAGGTGCGCGGAGTGGATTCGGGATCGCGAACCTTGAAAGATGCGATCAATGAGGCCATGCGCGACTGGGTCACTAACGTCCGTACGACTCATTACTTGTTGGGCAGTGTGCTAGGAGCGCATCCTTATCCGACGATGGTGCGGGATTTTCATCGGGTGATCGGGCGAGAGGCGCGGGCGCAGATTCTGAAAGCGGAAGGAAGATTGCCGACGGCTGTTATCGCTTGTGTCGGCGGCGGATCGAACGCGATCGGTGCGTTCTATGAGTTCATCAAAGACAAGAAAGTTCGATTGATCGGCGTGGAAGCCGGCGGACGCGGCGAGGCGTTGGGCGATCACGCGGCGCGGTTTCGTGGAGGCTCGCCGGGCGTGCTGCAGGGCACGTATTCATATGTGCTGCAGGATGCGGGTGGGCAGATTGCCTTGACGCACTCGGTTTCGGCGGGGCTGGATTATCCCTCGATTGGGCCGGAACACGCGTCGCTGCGCGACGCGGGGCGGGCGGAGTACGTGCCGGCATCGGATGCGGAGGCGCTGGAGGCGGCTACGGTGCTCGCGCGGACGGAGGGAATCATTCCAGCGTTGGAATCGGCGCATGCGGTGGCGGAAGTGATCAAGCGTGCGCCGAGGATGAAGAAATCGGACGTGATCATCGTGAACATTTCAGGGCGCGGCGATAAGGACATCGGAATCCTGCGGGAGAATTTGAAGCTGGATTGAAGTCAGAAGTGAGAAGTCAGAATGCAGAAGTTAGCCCGATTGAAGATTTCAGATTCGAGATTTCAGACTTTCGCGGGGCTTCTCAATCTGAAATCTGAAATCTTCAATCTAGAATCTCGTATGCGTCTTCGTGTATGCCATTAACCTTCTACAAAAAGCCGGCGCTGGTGGCGTATGTGACTTGCGGGGATCCGAATCTCGCGACTACGCGGGAGATCGTCCTTGCGGCGATTGAGGCTGGAGCGGATGTGATTGAGCTCGGCGTGCCGTTCAGCGATCCGGTGGCGGATGGGCCGGTGATCCAGCGGGCCAGTGAGCGGGCGTTGAAGCACGGCACAACTCTGGCGCAGGTCTTGACACTGGCGGCGGAGATTCGCGTTCAGGCGCAGTCTACCGGGCTGATTGTGTTTTCGTATCTCAATCCGATTTTGCGGATGGGGCTGGAGAAGTTCTGCAAGGTGGCGCGGGCGGCGGGAGTTGACGGGGCGCTGGTTACGGATTTGCCGGTGGAAGAAGCCGGCGAATATTTGGGGGCGATGCGGGAGCATGATTTGTCCCCGATATTTCTGGCGGCTCCGACCAGTCCGGATGAGCGGTTGAAACGAATTGCGGAGGCTTCGCGCGGGTTTGTTTATGCGGTGTCGCGGACTGGAGTGACCGGGCAGCGGCAGCAGTTGGCGGATGACGCGCGCAAACTGGTGAAACGATTGCGGCGCGTGACCAAGTTGCCGATCGCGTTGGGATTCGGGATTTCAACTGCGGAGCAGTTTGCTGAAGTGGGGGAATTTGCCGACGCGGTGGTTGTCGGCAGCGCGATCGTGGAGACGATCGGCCGTAACAAGGGTCGGGAAGCGGCGGCGGTGGGAGAGTTTGTGAGGCAGTTGTCAGTGGCCAGTGGTCAGTTGTCAGTGGGATCGCGCTAGAGGACGGGATCGCAGTGGTGCGTCTAGTGGTTTGCAGTGATTTTGGAAATCAAAATCCCCACCCTGTCGCATAGAACGCGACGAGGATGGGGCACCCCGAGCAGTTAGGGATCGGACCATGGATATCGAAGATTGGCGTAAGAAAATTGATGACGTGGATCGCAGGCTGGTGGAGTTGATCAGCGAGCGCGCGAAAGCGGCAATTGCCATCGGGAAGTTGAAACGAGAAACGTCGATGCCGATTTACGAGCCCGATCGGGAGCGCGTCGTCTTCGAGAATGTCCAGAGCGCGAACCACGGTCCGCTACCGGGGCGCGACCTTGTCCGAATTTACGAGCGCATCATTGACGTGATGCGGAATGTACAGAAGGAAGAGATTACGAGCACCCCCGAGACCACGGAGTCGGAATCGGAGCTCGATTCGAAAGTGAATGACTAAAAGGCGCTTCCAGCTGCTAGCTCCTAGCTTCTAGCCAACCAGGCTTGAACTGGTGCGCGCGACGGTAGCACCGTAATGGAATCTCTTTCTGAATCTTGGGGAAGAGCTGAGAGCTAGAAGCTAGCAGCCAGGAGCTGGTTTTTATGATCGTTGCCATGCAGGAAGGCGCCGACGAGGCGCTGATACAACAAGTCATCGAGCATTTGGTGAAGCTCGGATTTGAAGTGCACCGGTCTACCGGGGCGCGGATGACCGTGCTGGGCGCGGTGGGGGCGGGGATTGAATTCGACATCCGCAACCTTGAGCTTCTGCCCGGTGTGCAGGAAGTCCATCGCATCAGTTCTCCCTACAAACTGGCGGGACGAAGTTTTCGGCCTGAGGGGACGATCGTGCAGCTGCAGAACGGGATCGGCGTTGGCGGGAATGAAGTGATCGTCATGGCCGGGCCTTGTTCGGTGGAGACGCGCGAGCAGCTTTTCTCCACAGCCGAAGCAGTGGCCAAGGCCGGGGCAAAAGTCTTGCGGGGCGGGGCATTTAAGCCGAGGAGCTCTCCGTATTCGTTCCAGGGTCATGGGGAAGATGCGCTCAAGCTGTTGCGCGAGGCGGGAGAGAAGTTCGGGCTGCTCGTCATTAGCGAAGTGATGGAGATCTCGCAGATTCCGTTGATGCTGCCCTACGTCGATATTCTGCAGGTGGGCGCGCGCAACATGCAGAATTTCAATCTGCTGCGCGAACTGGGGAAGGTGCGTAAGCCGGTCCTGCTGAAGCGTGGCATCGCGGCGACGCTCGAGGAATTGTTGTTGTCCGCCGAGTACATTATGGCGGGCGGGAACTATGATGTGATCCTATGCGAGCGCGGGATCCGGACCTTCGAGACTTATACGCGCAATACGATGGATATCTCGGCGATCCCGATCATTCACAAGCTGTCGCATCTGCCGATGACGGCGGATCCATCGCATGGTACCGGCCGGCGGGACAAAGTTCCTCCGATGGCGCGAGCCTCGGTTGCGGCTGGCGCGGACGCGTTGCTGATCGAAGTGCATTGCACGCCGGACAAGGCTTGGTCGGATGGGGCGCAGTCGCTGCATCCGGAGCAGTTCATGAAGTTGATGGACGAGTTGCGGATTATTGCGCCGGCGGTGGGCCGGAAGATCGGGTGAGGCGATTGAGTAATTGTGTAATTTGGTAATTGAGTAATTGAAAAATATCGCCGCGCGTGCCTTTCAATTCTTTAATTGCCAAATTTCCCGATTACTCAATTTTCTTTATGGCTATTCGGCAAATCACGATCATTGGCACGGGCCTGATTGGCGGATCGCTGGCGCTGGCGTTGCGCAAAAAGAAGTTTGCCGGGCGCATTGTGGGATGCGACCGCGAAGGCACGCTGGAGCGGGCGCGGATGCGCGGGGCGATCGATGATGGAAGTGCGAATCCCGGCGACGCGGTCCGGGGATCGCAGGTCGTGGTGCTGGCGACTCCGGTGCTGGCGATTTGCGATTTGATTGATCGCCTTGGGCCGGTGCTTCCCTCGAAGACGTTGCTGACGGACGTTGGCAGCACGAAGACCACGATAGTGGAGCGTGCGCAGACGGCATTCGGGAAGTCGGCGGGAAAACGGTTTCTTGCCGGGCATCCGATGGCAGGCAAGGAAATGAGCGGAGTCGATTTTGCCGATGCTGACTTGTTTCAGAATGCTGTCTGGTTTCTCTCGCCGTTGCCCGATCAGAATCTGAACGAAGGATTATTTGCCGAGTTCGCGGGATGGATCGACACGATCGGAGCACGGATTGCGATGTTGCCGGCGGCCGAGCACGACCGGCTGTGCGCCTGGATCAGTCATGTGCCGCAAATGATGTCGACGGCGCTGGCAGCGGCGCTGGTCGAGGAGTTTGGAGCTGAGGCTCCCCTGCTCCCCGCCGGTGGGCGAGCGTTGCAGGAGATGACGCGAATTTCGGCCTCGCCCTATTCCATGTGGCGCGATGTGGCGATCAGCAACAAGAAGAATTTGGCGGATGCGCTGTGGAAGGTGGAGCAGCGGCTGGCTCACATTCGGGAGAACCTGGCTACGAGGGAGTTGGCGGTGGAGTTTGAACGGGCGCACGAGTTGCGGAAGCGACCCGGGAAGTAGAGCCTTTTCACCACGGAGGCACGGAGACACGGAGAAATATGAAAGTCTTCGGTTGGATTCTCATTGCCGTCGTCCTTGCTGTCCCTGCGTTGATTTCTGTCAGTTTCTACAAGTGGTTTCAGTCGCGGGCGGAAATGCCGACTTGGCGAAACATTCTGGGCGTGGCTGGTTCATGTTTGGCCCTTGCATCTTGGAGTCTGTTCGTTCTGGGAGTTTTCGAGGGATGGATTGGCGGATTCGGAAGCCACTACATGACTCACCTTGTCGTCTCGAACGTGGGTTTGGCGGTCCAGTACGGGGGCCTTTTCGTTCGCCTGGTTTCTGAGTCGCTGGAGTCGTGCATTTTGCGTGACGTCATCGGCAATTGTCTTTCTGCTATGGGGCGGAAGTCAGCTCGTAGCCTGACTCTCTTCGCGCCTCCGTGTCTCCGTGGTGAATATCAGTTAGAATTTCCACGCTATGAACAAGGTTGTGGTTAATGCGGATGAGGCCATCCGCGACGTGTTTGATGGGGCGACCATCATGATTGGGGGATTCGGCTTGTGCGGGATGCCGGAGAACCTGATTCGAGCGCTGGTGCGCAAGGGGACTAGAAATCTGCACACCATCAGCAACAACGTCGGAGTGGATGGCGTTGGAAACGGTCTGCTGCTGGCGGCGGGGCAGATCGTGCATCACATTGGGACCTACGTCGGAGAGAACCGATTGCTCGAGGAGATGGTGCTGAAGGGAACGATCAAGCTGGAGTTGATTCCGCAGGGGACGTTTTCGGAGCGGATTCGCGCCGGGGGCGCGGGGATTCCGGCGTTCTATACCGCGACCGGTGTGGGGACTGTAGTCGCCGATGGCAAAGAGACGCGCGAGTTTGATGGGCGACTCTATGTGATGGAGCGTGGGCTTACGGCCGACTTCGCGTTTGTGAAGGCATGGAAAGGCGATCGCGAGGGTAATCTGATTTATCGGAAGACGGCGCGAAACTTCAATCCGATGATGGCGACGGCGGCGAAGATCACGATCGCAGAGGTCGAGCATCTGGTGGAGGTCGGGGAGTTGGATGGGGATGCGATTCACACTCCGTCGATTTATGTGAAGCGGATCTTCCAGGGAGATTTGTTCGAGCGGCGAATTGAGCGGAGGACGGTGCGGAAGGCAGTACCTAGTACCGAGTACCGAGTACCGAGTACCTAGCGCAACGGAAGGATACCTTGCGTCGCTGGGAGAGAGTTTTGCAGCGTAGGGGTCCTTCGACTGCGGTTTTGCTCCGCTCTCGCGTAGCAAAATCCTCGCTCAGGATGACAATGCTTGGGAGTGTTGGCACACGCCCGGCGAGAGACGAGCAACGGCAATTATGAACAAGCCTGCGAAAGACACAGATAAGCGCGAGCGGATTGTGAAGCGCGTGGCGCGGGAGTTGCGCGACGGGTTCTATGTGAACCTGGGGATTGGCATGCCGACTTTGATCGCGAACCATGTGCCTGCGGGAATGGAAGTCACGCTGCAGTCGGAGAATGGGATGCTCGGGATCGGGCCGTATCCGGCCGAGGGGACGGAGGATCCGGATCTGATCAACGCGGGCAAAGAGACGGTCAGCGAGATGCCGGGGACTTCGTATTTTTCGAGTGCAGAATCGTTTGCCATGATCCGCGGCGGGCATATCGACTTGAGCGTCCTGGGCGCGATGGAAGTCGATGAGACCGGCAGCATCGCGAATTGGATGATCCCGGGGAAGATGGTGAAGGGGATGGGCGGCGCGATGGATCTGGTTGCTGGAGCGCGGCGCGTGGTCGTGGCGATGGAGCATACGACGAAGGATGGGGCCGCGAAGATTTTGAAGAAGTGCACGTTGCCCCTGACTGGGGTGCGCGTGGTGGATACGATAGCGACCGAGATGGCTTATATCCGCGTGACCAAGGATGGGTTGGTGCTCGAAGAGATTGCGCCGGGGTTGACACCTGAAGATGTGCAGAAGGCGACAGAGGCGCGGTTGATTGTCAGTCCAGCGTTGAAGGTGATGGAGAGCTAGGGCGGCCGTTCGCAAACTTCATTTTGTAAGATTCCTTTCCCGCGGCGAAGCCCCGCTACAAGCTCGAACTTCCAGACTTTGTGAGCCGGCCTGCTTCCTCTTCCCTCTCCCGTACGTCCATACCTTAACTATGGCTGACATCAAATTCGCGTTCCGGCAATTCGCCAAGGCCCCCGGTTTCGCCGCTACCGTTATCGTCACCATCGCGCTGGGGATCGGCGCTAACACGGCGATTTTCACTTTGGTGCACGCAATCTTGTTGAAGTCGTTGCCGGTCGCGAATCCTGCCAGCCTCTACCGCATCGGCGATCTCGACGACTGCTGCGTGAATGGCGGTTACCAAAACGATAACGGCGACTTCGATCTCTTCTCGTACGATCTCTATCGCGAGTTTCAGAACAACACTCCCGAGTTCGAGCAGCTTGCTGCCTTCCAGTCCGGCCAGAATACGATGAACGTCCGTGTCGGCAACAACCTGGCAAAGTCCGAGCGCACCGAATACGTTTCCGGCAACTATTTCTCGACCTTCGGCGTCGGAGCCTACGCCGGCCGCATGTTTCAGCCTTCCGACGACGTGCCCGGCGCCGCACCGGTGGCGGTCGTGAGCTATGCCGCATGGCAGTCGGCCCATGCGGCCGATCGCAACCTGGTTGGCTCGACTGTCTTCATCCAGAGTCATCCCGTGACGATCGTCGGCATCGCCCCTCCGGGTTTTTTCGGCGATCGCATCAACGATAACCCTCCTGCGTTCTGGATTCCGCTCAACGCCGAGCCCGTGCTGGAGGGCGAGACTACCCTGCTGAAAGTTGCTGAATCGAACTGGCTCTATGCGCTAGGCCGCGTGAAGCCGGGAGTCGCTCCCAAAGCGCTCGAAGCCAAGATCTCTAATACGCTTCGTCAGTGGCTCGCCACGCAACCCGCGTATACCACCAACGGCAACGACAAGGAAATCCCCAAGCAGCACGTTGTGCTGACAGCGGGCGGAGGCGGCATACAGAATCTGCAGCAGGAGACCGGCGACGGTCTGCGAACTCTGACCTGGATTTCGGCGCTAGTCCTGCTGGTGGCCTGCGCCAATATTGCCAATCTTCTGCTGGCCCGCGGTGCCGCCCGCCGGGCTGAGACTTCGATTCGCACCGCCCTCGGCGCGGCCCGCACCAATCTGATCGGCCAGTCGCTCACGGAAAGTGTGCTGCTGGCAGTGGCCGGCGGCGTCCTCGGCATCGGCGTCGCCTATCTCGGCGCGCGCATGATCCTCAACCTGGCCTTCCCCGAAGCCACCCAGATGCCCATCCATGCGAGTCCGTCACCGGTCATCCTTGGTTTCGCATTTCTGCTGTCCCTGATCACTGGAGTTATTTTCGGCATCGTTCCCGCGTGGATCTCTTCGCACTCCGATCCCGCCGAGGCGTTGCGCGGATTGAATCGCTCCACCGGCGATCGCTCGCTTCTTCCGCAGAAGGCGCTGATCGTTCTGCAAGGCGCACTCTCGCTCGTACTGCTCGTCGGCGCCGGCCTGATGACGCAGACACTGCGCAATCTTGAACACCAGAACTTTGGCCTCACCACCACGAGCCGCTACGTGCTTCACTTCGATCCCATGGGGGCCGGATACAATCTCGAAACGATCGGGGCTCTCAACCAGCGGGTCGAGGACGAATTCAAAGCTCTGCCCGGCGTCAAGAGCGCGGGCCTGGCACTGTATAGCACGCTCGAAGGCAACAATTGGGGCGAATCGATTTTTGTAGAGGGCGCTCCGGAGCCCGCGCCCGAGGACCACCACAACTCATCCTGGGATCGCGTCAGCCCGCAGTTCTTTCAGACCGTCGGCCAGTCCATTCTCCGTGGCCGTGGCTTCACCGATCAGGACACCGCAACCTCGCAACTGGTCGCAGTGGTGAACCAGGCATTCGTCAAGAAGTTCTTCCCCAAGGAAGATCCCATTGGACATCACTTTGGAGTTTTCGATCAGAAGTACGCCAACAACTTTGAAATCGTCGGCGTCGTCGCCGACGCCAAATACAACAGTCCGCGCGAGCCGTACCGTGCCATGTATTTCCGCCCGATGAGCCAATTCAATCGAAACGTGACCGGGCGGCAGTTCATCATGGCGGAGAGCCGGTCTCTCTACCCCAATTCGATCACGGTGCAATATGCCGGCGACGCGGCGTCTCTTGAGTCGATCGCGAGGCGCACTCTAGCCAACATCAATCCCGACTTGACCGTTGAGAGCTTCAAGTCACTCGACTACCAGGTCGCCGACAATTTCAACGGCGAGCGCCTGATCTCCCGGCTCACCGGGCTTTTCGGCCTGCTGGCGCTGGCCTTGGCTTCGGTTGGACTCTACGGCATTACTGCATATTCGGTGGCGCGGCGGACGAACGAAATCGGGGTGCGCATGGCTCTGGGCGCCGATCGCGGCCAGGTGGTCACGATGGTGATGCGCCGCGCGCTCGTGCTGGTTGGCATCGGCCTGGCGATCGGCATCCCTGTAGCTCTTGTGGGCGGACGCCTGATGAAGACACAGCTTTATGGAGTCAGCGCTTACGACCCGTTAACGTTAGTTGGCGCTGTAGTCGTGCTCTCGGTCTCAGCCGCACTGGCAGGATTCATCCCCGCGCGCCGCGCGGCCAGCATCGAACCCATGCACGCCCTGCGCATTGAATAAGAATTCCTGGACAGCTACGACCGTCAGTATCTTTGCCCGTTCCAGAATTGTGGGCGCGCGGCTCTTGCTCGCTATAGCATGTTGTCATGAATCGACTTATGACTTGTGTGCTGGTCGCTTCGCTGGCAGTCATGTGGGTCACTCCGGCACCAACCGCCGCGGCACAATCGCCCTCCTGTGATGCCTCGTGTCTTTCGAAGTCGATGGCCGATTTTCTCAAAGCCATGACCAGCGGCACGCCCACCTCCGTGCCACTGACCGAGTCGGCCGAGATCCGGGAGAACGCCAAGCTCGTTTCGCTCTCCGATACCACGTGGAAGTCCGTCAAATCCATTAAGTCAGTGATGACCTTCGCCGATCCTGTCACCGGCAACGTCGTATCCCGCGCGGGAGTCGAACTCGCCAACGACAAGCCCGGATACATCTCAACACGACTCAAGCTTGTCGCGGGCGGCCGGATCGCCGATGTCGAGCTGAGTGCCGATACCTCGAACCACGTGGTCGCCGACTACGTGTGGAAGCTCGATCCGCTCTTCACCACCACCTTGCCGCCCGAGCAGCGCATGACACGAATCGATCTCGAGGCGCTGGCGCGCCGCTACTTTCATGCGCTTTCCACGCACATACCAGTTGTGGCCGACTTCGACGAGCACTGCGATCGTTACCACAGCGGACAACGGATTACGAATGTGAAGCTCAACACGGTTGAGAGCAGCCCACCGCGCACCTGCCCCAGTTCGATGGAGGGCAATCCGCCGTGGGGACCGGCCACCGAGCAGCGCTTTCCCATCGTTGACCCGGAGCACGGGATCGTCATGGGCATGACCCTGCTGCACTACCCGAAGCTGCCGAATCAGCCGAAAATGTACGTCTCGGAAGTTTTCAAAGTAATCGACGGGAAGATCGTCAAAATCGACAACATTGGCCTGATGCTCGAAGGCGTCACGACGCTGGGCTTCAGCCACTGAGGAAGCTAGGGGAGCGCACCTATGTTCGCGCTTCGGAACCACAACTTACTTTGTACTTCCGCAGCAGCTCATACAGCACGATCCCGGCCGCGGTCGCAACGTTCAGCGACGTTTTCTTCCCCAACATCGGAATGCGTACGTGAGTTTGCGCGATCTCCAGCAGCTCTGGGCGCAGTCCCTCCACTTCGTTCCCAAACGCCACGCAGACAGGAAACCTGGGCTGCCACTCGAACAGATCGACCGAGTTCGCGCTGGTCTCGATCGCAGCGATCTCAAATCCGCCGCGGCGCATTTGTTCCGCCATCCGGACGGCATCCCAGCCGTGTTCCCACGCGACGGTGTCCTCGGCGCCCAAGGCTGTCTTTGTGATCGCTTTCTTCGGCGGGTGCGCGGTGATGCCGCACAGGCACATCTTCTCGAGCCCGACGCCATCGGCCACGCGAAAGAACGCGCCGACGTTGTACATGCTGCGCACATTGTCGAGCAGGACCGCCACCGGAAGACGCAGGCCCTCGTACCCCGCCGCCAGCAGGGCTCTCGCCTCCGGAGTATTCGGACGAACGGCTTCCTCCGGCATCCCCGGATCAAAGTTCGCAGGTCCTTTGGGACAGCTCATGACGTTCAACATATCATCTGCGCCGCATCCAACTCAGCTCTGCGATGAGTAGCCGCGGTTCGACTGGAAGCCATCTCACAATGACCAACAGCTCAGGGCGGCACGGCTAACGCCGTGCCCTACCCAAGACCAGTTATGAAATGGCTTCGAGTGCTTCTACTCGGCACGAAAGACCGTTCTCCCTGACTATCGTAACCACCTCAATCGTCAAGAGCACCTTAAGTTTTGCTGGCTTAAGGCCGATACGTCTGCCCGGTAAGCTGTAGGACTACCACGGTACATCGTGGATTTTCCCCCTGGGCCCCCTTCGTACATAAGTTCGCCGCCGTCTGTAAGTCGAGCCTGTGGCGCGGTACCGGAGTAGCAGTCATGCAGTGGTTGCGGGATTTGAGCATCAGCCGCAAGTTAGCTATCGCCTTCGGAAGTCTCCTTATCTTGCTCTGTATGGGCGGTACCTTTTCTGTACTCGAACTATCCAAGGTCAATCGGGCGTCTGAGGATGTAGCGACAAACTGGCTGCCCTCCGTCCGCTACCTGCAGCAGCTGAAGTACGACTGCTCCTCGGTGCGGCGGCGCGAGTTCCAGTATGTTCTGGTCACCGACGAAAAGGATCTGGTCAGTCTGAACCAGAAGATGCGCGCGGCGGTCGAGGCCGTCGATAGCGACAAGAAGAACTACGAGACCACCATCGACAGCGAGGAAGAGCGGCGTCTGTACACCGAGGCCATGCAGAAATGGCAGGAGTACCTCGCGGTGGAACAGCAGGTCGTGACGCTCGGCCAGGAGCACAAACAGAAGGAAGCCACCGCCCTGGCGATCGGCCTCAGTTCGAAAACGTTCAACGAAGCAATCGACCTGCTGGAGAAAGACGTCGCCTTCAACTACAAGGGCGCCGGACTTGCCACGCAGAAGATCAAGGACACCTATCGTTCCTCCCTCAGCTGGACTGTTGGCTTGTTGACTTGCGCGATCGGCCTGGGTCTGGGACTCACTCTGTTGATCACCCGGCTGATCGTCGGGCCGCTCCGGGAGACCGTCGGTGTGCTTCACGCGCTTGGGCAATGCGACCTGACGCGATCCGCTACAGTCAGTTCCGAGGATGAGCTCGGGCAGATGGCCACGGCGATGAACACGATGATCTCGTGTCTGCGTCAGACGGTGTCGGACATCAACGAGAATGCACAGAGCGTAGCCAGCGCCAGTGAAGAACTCACCGCTACCAGCCAGACCATTACCGCGAACGCCGAGGAGACCGCCACCCAGGCCAGCGCCGTCTCTGCTGCCGGAGAACAGGTGTCCACCAATGTGAGTGTCGTTGCGACCGGGTCGGAGGAGATGTTGGCTTCCATTCGCGAAATCTCCAAGAATTCAGCCGATGCGGCTCGCGTGGCCAAGGCGGCGGTCGATGTCGCCGAAAATGCCAACAGCAAGATTGAACGCCTGGGAGAATCCAGCACGGAAATCGGCAAGGTGTTGAAGACCATCAAGGCGATTGCCCAACAGACGAACCTGCTGGCCTTGAACGCCACCATTGAGGCTGCACGCGCCGGTGAAGCCGGCAAGGGATTCGCGGTCGTGGCCAATGAAGTGAAGGAGCTTGCCACCGAGACCGCCAAAGCGACGGAAGACATCAGCCATCGGATTCAAGCCATTCAGGCTGACAGCCATGGGGCAGTCGAAGCGATCTCGTCGATCCGAGGAGTGATCGGCCAGATCAACGAGTTCACGGGCACGATCGCGTCGGCAGTCGAGGAGCAGACGGCCACGACCAACGAGATGACGCGCAACATCAGCGAAGCCGCCAAGGGCGCCAACGAGATTGCCCGCAGCATTACGGGAGTGGCCCAGGCAGCCAAGGGAACTTCCACCGGAGCCTCCGAGACGCAGACTGCCGCCAGCGACCTGTCCCGCATGGCCAATCAACTGGAGACCCTCGTGCACCGTTTCAAGATCGGCCGAGAGGAAATCGCTAACGCAGACCAGGAAAGTAGCATGGCTGCTCACGCCTGAGCCTAGACGATCCGTCCAAGAAAGTCGGAGATGCATTCTGCCGCGATAGCATCGGCACCTTCTCCCCTCCAGTGACTCCAGTCACTGACATCTTCTGGAACAAAGCGTTTCATTACGGGCCGTAGTTCCCTGGTAAGAAGTCAACCCACTCTTATAACTCCCCCTTAACTGGTCCAACAGATCTGCCGGGACCTTCACACTAAGTTGGGCCCCTGCAAAGCAAGAATCATAGGAGGTTCCAATCAATATGCTTACTCTTCTGTCACGTTTACTCGTGCTTGTTGTTGTAACTCTGAGTTTCATCGCCACCACCGCCGCACAAGAGTCTGCCAAACCGAAAGTGTCGATCAAGGCGTCCTGCATTGCGGGAATGCAAATCGCGACCGGATGCACCAGGCCCGACGGCAAGGCGGGTCTTCAAGAAGAAAAGTGCTCCAGCGCCAGAGTGTGGCTTCCCGTTGGCGCTTGCATACCTGTCATCGAAACCAAACAATACCCTCCCTTCGGCAAATGTGTTCCCCGGACCAAGAAGAGCGTAGCCTGCCGAAAAGACGGAAAGGTGGGCGTAGGAGTCGAGGTCTGCACCAATGAAGCCATCTGGTACTTTGAAAGCTGCTACGTTCTCATAGAGCCGAACCCGCAAGTGAAGTGAAGGATCGGTAGTGAGCCATCGGGCCAGACGGGGCGTCCGCTGCTTTCCTTCCCGCTTGAGAACGTAAAGGAGCCGCCGTACGTCCCGTCTGTCATTGCGGTGTCTTGTTTCGTCGCGATATATCCATAGGGGCGAGAATCCCGTCCGCTTTCCACATAGTTCGGGAGAATAGGGAATAAATTCCTCTACCGCCAGTTATGATGCGTGACATGTGCTTTATCGGTCCGACCTGTGCATCGAGGAATCCCTGGCCATTGATGTGCCGAGCGTGTCCGATCAGCCGTGAATCCTGTCCGCTAACAAGAAAGGACTGGCCAGATGCAACAAGAGGAAAAGAACAAGCAAGTTGTTCGGGAGTTCACGCGAATTTTCAAGAACGAGCATAACGCAGACGGTGTCGTTCATCTTTTCGACAAGAACTTCACACATCATTTTCGCGCGCCGCTGCCGCCGGGTTTCGAGGGGATGCGCCAGGTCGGGATCATGATGAATAGCGCGTTTCCGGACGTTGTCGTAACTGAAGAAGACCTGATCGCCGGCGGCGACAAGGTGGTAGAGCGAAGTTCGGCAGTCGCCACCCATAAAGGCGCGTTCCTGGGGGCCCCGCCGACGAACAAGCGGATTCACTGGACTGAGATTCACATCTATCGCGTGCACGACGGCAAGATCGCCGAGCACTGGGTAGAGATGGCCATGCTCGAACTCATGCAGCAGACTGGCGCCCTTCACTAAACTCAACTCAGTCAGGATAGGCGGGATGTTGACCAATCTGTTTCGGTGCAGTAGCGCCGGGGCACGGCGTAGGTCCTGCCTATCCTGAGTTGTCAGTCCTGAGCTGCCTCCGAGTTGCCTTCCTATTTCCTCTTCCCTACGGCGACTTGGCCCGCCGCCATTCTGGGTGGCAAGAAGCTCCGCGGGTGCCCGGCCGGACATCGCACGGCCGATGCTAATTCGATGATTCTCGCGTAGCTGCCGGACTAGTCGGGTTGCTTAACAGCGACCGGATCTTCCTGGTCAGCTCAGAGATGGTAAACGGCTTCTGGATATAGGCAGTCGAATCCAGTGGGCCGGCGAAGTCCAGCCGATCGTCCGCGTAGCCGGACATGTACAGTACCCTGATGCCGGGCCGTGCGGCGGAAATCCGCTTGGCCAGGTCAGGTCCGCTGGTGTTTGGCATGATGACGTCGGTGATCAACAGATCAAGAGGGCCATCGTGCGCAGCCGCGATCTGCATGGCTTCTGTCCCGTCGCAGGCACTGAGCACTGTGTAATCCACGGATCGTAGAGCTTCGCACAGGAACTCGCGCAAGGACGACGTGTCTTCGGCCAGAAGGATAGTTTCCGTGCCACGGATCAGGCGGAAGGACTCGTCCTGCACCGGCGCGGGCCGTGCCCTCTCCTGCACTCGAGGCAGATAGATGCAAAATGTGGTTCCCCGTTGAAGTTCTGAGGAGAAGGCGATGTGTCCGCCCGCTTGCCGAACAATGCCGTAGACCGTGGCCAGGCCAAGACCCGTACCTTTGCCCTCGGGCTTCGTGGTGAAGAATGGATCGAATATTCGCGCTTGCGTCTCGGCGTCCATTCCGATGCCGGTATCAGAAACTGAAACGAGCACGAATTCTCCACGGGGAACCACGCTGCCCTTGCAGGTCAGCTCATGCTCGAGCGTGACGTTCGCGGTGGTGACGATCAGATTTCCGCCTCTCGGCATCGCATCTCGTGCATTCACGGCCAGGTTCATCAGCACCTGGGTCAGTTGAGCCGGGTCGGCTTGGGTGAGCCACAATTTCGGCGCACAGTCGAGACGCAAGTGAATATCCTCTCCGATGATTCGGCGGAGCATTTGATCGGTTTCGGCGATGGTGGCGTTGACATTAATGGCCCGCGGGTAGACGACTTGCTTGCGGCTGAATGCCAGCAACTGGGTTGTCAGCGCGGCGGCGCGTTGTGCCGCCAATTTGATTTGACGAATCTGTTTGAGTTCGTCGCGATCCGGCAATCTTGAGAGCAGTTCGCTGTAGCCCAGGATGACACCCAGCAGATTATTGAAATCATGCGCGACGCCGCCCGCCAACCGTCCAACCGCTTCCATTTTCTGAGCCTGATGAAACTGCTCCTCCAACAGGCGCCGCTCGGAAACATCTTCGGCAATCGCCTCAACAATGTCATCCCCGCTCTGATCGTCCCGTTTGAGCCGGCCACTAACGCGAAGCGTGATACTCTTGCCGTCCTTTCGCTTCCAGGCAACCTCCACTCCTTTGAACCCCTCGTCATTCTTTAGATTTGCCACAAATCGCGCACAGCCGCCGGAATCGGCGAACAAGCTGGAGAACTTGAGTGACAGCACATCCTGTTCCGAGTCGTAGCCCAACATCCGCGTCAGCGCTGGATTCACGCTCAGGAAACTATCCCTGGTCACGCTGGCACGCTCGATCCCATAGGGGGCAGTTTCGATGAACGATCGCAAGCGCGTTTCTGATTCCCGAAGAGCCTGCGCGGCGACTACTCGCTCGGTGATGTCGGCGAACATTGCTCCCATGGTGTTCGGACCAGTCTGAAACGCGCGTACTTCATACGATCCCCGGATGCGGTTGTCTTCGTAGTGCACCTGTTCCGTGTTCCACAAGCCTCCGAATGCGGCGATGGAACGGTAGGTCGCAGGAATCTCAGTTCCGATCAATGAGGGGAATGCGTCCTCGATCGGTTTGCCTGCCAGGCCTTCGTGCTGGATTCCCAAGATATGGTCGGCAGCCGGATTCCCTCTCAGAAAGATGAGCTGTCCGTCCGGATCCAGCCGGTACATGTGCATACCAACCGGAGCAGCTTCGACGAGGCGAAGGAAGTACATTTCCGATTCCTGCCGGCTGCGCTCCGCTTCTTTGCGATCGATGATTTCGCGCTCGAGCCGGCTCGCCCGCTCCTCTGCCTGTTGCAGCAGTATGCAGTTCTTGATGGCGAACGAGATCTGGGTTGCCAGAGTTTCCAGGAAGAGCGCATCGCGAGCAAAATCGCGGGGTGTCACCGTTCCCAACCCGAGCACTCCTACGACGGAGTCCTTCTCGTCCTTGAGCGGCAGCGCCGCAAAAGACCGAATGCCACTTCGCTTGCATTCGTCCCAGGTGCAACGCGAATCAACGGTGACGTCGGCGGAGTACATCGGGGTTCTCGATCGCGCCGCCAGACCGCAAAGACACTCGCCCAGCCGATGCACCGGTGGGACTGCACCGTTAAAGGCAGGCTCGACCACCCCCGTCGCCAGCTGCAGCCGCAGTGCCTCGTTTTCGCTGATAAATACCAGAAGCAGATCGGGAGCGACCGCTTTGTTGACACCATCGACTGCTGCGCGCAGCACGGCATCGAGGCTCTGCGTGCTGCTCATCAACTCCCCGAGATCCCGAAGCAGTGTGGTTTCCTTCAGATGTTTGCGAAGGTCGTGCTCGGCGGATGCACGTTCGGTCACGTCGTGGACGAGGGTCCGGACTACCGGCTCGGAGACTCCTTCTCCGGTGCAGAGAGTGCTCCAGTATTCCCAGATTCTCCGCTCCCCCGCCCGGGTGAGCAGGGCCATGGTTCCGGCGGCCGAACCCCGTTCGCGGACCCTTGACGCGTAAGCGGAAAACTCCCCGCGAGATTCCGGCGCCAGCAGCTTCACCAACGGCTGGTGAAGCAATTCTTCAACGGCGTAACCGAGCAGCCGGGAAGGGGCCTCGTTCACTGCCAGCAGCTCACCATCGAGCGTGTGGATACACCAGAAGTCCTCGCTGCGTTCCACGAGCTCGCGGTAGTAGGCCTCCTTGTCAGCATGCCCAGACTTTTTGATTGGGTCGTTGCGGTCCGCACCCGCCTTACCCAATAGAGCCAATCGGGGCCAAATCATGTGGCCCTCCAATCGTGGAGAAGTGCCCAATCCACGGTGCTGGGTGGTCATCGTTGCACAAGCACTGGGGGTGTTCTGTGATTCAAATCACAGGTCAGTGGACTCATGCCCGCGACCGGACGGGACGTGCATCAGCCTCTTCGGCGGGAATTGCGTCGGGCCAAAGCCGCCGAAGCCATCGTAACGTTCGTCGCCCTGGCGGCACTATTCTCCCAAGGAGGTTGCCGTGTTTGAAATCCCACAGCCGTCGATGGCCCTGAACTCCCACAACGTCCCGCCGCCCGATTACCGCATGTGGAACACACGCAAGGTGGATAAAGAGGTGCGGGCGAGCGATCTGATATCGAACATCGCAGCCGTGGCGGATGCGGCCACGGGCGGTTATCTGCGATCCCTGATTTTCAACTGCCACGGAGATCCCGGCGTGTTGCGTATGGGTACGGGGATTGGCCGGAGCGAGACCCCGCTGCTGGCGGACCTTGCGGGCAAGGTGCACACCATCATGATCGTGGCGTGCGACGTAGCGCAGATTGGCGAGGCCAACACGTGGAAGGATGGCAACCTGTTCTGTGCCGAGTTCGCGAAATACTCCGGCGCCTACGTCTTCGCATCCTCGGCGCTGCAATCGACAGGCCTCTATACGGTGCTCGGGCTGCCGGTCAACATGGTCGATGAATATGAGGGAGACGTGTACCGCTACAATCCGAATGCCTCAAACCGGCTGGTGGACAACGGGTACGTGACGCGCTGGATGTACAACCTGAAAATTGGCAGAAAGCCGCAGGAATGGAAGTAGCCCGCCGATTTGCGGTCTCTCGCTTTGCGAAACCGAGTGCGCAGGTCCATGGGACCGCGAAGAACGCGGTCCTCAGGGTGCGCCAGCCACAGTGTAAATATCAGCGCGGTTTCGTGATCGCGCCTTGCGCCGCGGACGACACCAGCGCGGCGTACTTGGCAAAGACTCCGGTCGTGTAACGCGGCTGGGGCGCTTTCCACTCGGCGATCCGTTTGCGAAGGACGTCATCGCTGAGTTCGACCTGCAGCAGTTGCTTCTTGACGTCGAACTGGATGATATCGCCGTCGCGTAACCCGACAATCGGTCCACCCAGAGCCGCTTCGGGAGCGACGTGACCTGCCATCAGGCCGCGCGTAGCGCCGCTGAAGCGTCCGTCGGTGAGCAGGGCGACGGAACCGCCGAGGCCTTCTCCGACCAGCGCCGCCGTAACGCCGAGCATTTCGCGCATGCCAGGACCGCCCTTCGGTCCTTCGTTGCGGATCACGACCACGTCGCCAGCCTTGATCTTCTTGGCCGTGACGGCGGCCATCGCTTCTTCTTCCGAGTCGAAAACGCGCGCCGGACCGCGATGCTCCAGCCGCTCGTGGCCGCTGATCTTGATGACGCATCCTTCGGGCGCGATATTGCCTTTGAGGATGACCAGGCCGCCCGTGGCTTTCTTCGGCTTGTCGAGAGGAGCGATCACTTCCTGATTCGGAGTTTCCTTTGCCTTTTCCGCTTCGACGGCGATGGTGTTTCCGGTGACCGTTTTCGCAGAGCCGTGCAGATATTTGCCGCTCATGAGGCGCTTGGCGAGGAGTGCAATTCCGCCAGCGCGATGCATGTCGGCAGCAACGAACCTGCCCGAGGGCTTGAGGTCGGCTAGGAGAGGCGTCCGCTCACTTACGGTTTGGAAATCGTCGATGTCGAGGGCAACGCCAGCTTCCCGCGCGATGGCCAACAAGTGCAGCACGGCATTGGTCGATCCGCCGGACGCGGCGACTGAAGCAATGGCATTCTCAAACGCTTCGCGGGTGAGAATGTCGCGCGGCTTGAGACCTTGCTTCAGGACGCTCATCACGACCTTGCCGGCTTCGAATGAGACCCGGTCCTTCTCGGGATCCATCGCGGGAACGCTGTTGAAGCCCATGGGCGAGAGGCCGATCATTTCCATCACGGTCGACATGGTGTTGGCGGTGTACTGGCCGCCGCAGGCACCCGCGCCAGGACAAGCGACGTCTTCGAGCGCTTTCAGTTCGCTATCGCTCATCTTGCCGGCGGCATGAGCGCCGATGGCCTCATAGACGTCCTGAATGGTGACGTCTTTTCCCTGCAGAGTGCCGGGAGCGATGGTTCCTCCGTAGAGAACGACGCCGGGCAGATTCATGCGAGCCAGCGCCATGGCAGCGGCCGGGATGGTCTTGTCGCAGCCGACGATGCAGATGCAGGCGTCGAACATCTGGCCGCGGCAGACGAGTTCGATCGAGTCGGCGATCACTTCGCGGCTCACGAGTGAAGCGCGCATGCCTTCGGTGCCCATGGTCTCGCCGTCAGAGATGGCAACGGTGTTGAATTCCATCGGCGTGCCGCCAGCCTCACGGACACCTTCTTTCACCTTGGCCGAAAGGCGGCGCAGGTGAAAGTTGCACGGCATGGTTTCAATCCAGGTGTTGGCGACGCCGATGAGCGGACGGCTGAGGTCGGCATCAGTAAAACCGACCGCTTTGTACATGGAGCGAGCGCCGGAGCGATCGCGTCCTTCAGTAATTCCACGGCTGATATGTTTGAGATCCATAGTTTGATGACCTTGTGCAAGATTACAGGAGATCGGGCGATGGCGAATGCGAATTCAACGCCTAACGCCAAGGTGGCTCTACGCGAGATCCTTCACTTCGCCGCGCTCCGCGCGGCCTCCGGCTAAAGCCGGAGGTCTACCCATAACGGCTCCGTTCAGGATGACAGCTGCCGGGGTTGTGAGACTCTGCGCAAAAATGGGGAACCCGCTTACTGCAGGTTCCCCGAAATGCATGACGCTGCCCAGGGATCGTCATGCTTGCCCAATCAAAAATTCGTATCGTTTATGCGCGGGCAGCCGCGCGTGCTTCTTCAATGGTCACTCCCGCCGGAGGGTGGTGCGAGGACCATGCCTCCTTTTGGGCAGCGCCCGATGCGACATGGATCACATCCGTAATCGAATACCACTCGCGGAAGAGCTGGCCGATCTGCTTCTGGTTGACGTCCAGGATCAGCGTCGCCTGGTGGTCACGGTCGGCAGCTTCTGCGTGCACATAGTGCAGATCGAGACCGCGGCGCGCCGCGGCGTTCAGGATGCGCATCAATGTGCCTTGTGTATTGCGGTAGCGGATGGTGAATGCGTTCATGTTGTCGTTCCTCAACTCGTTTGCGGATTGTCGATTTCAGATTGCAGATTGCGAAAGCGGAGCAGCTACACGAAAATCTGCAATCTAAAATCAGCAATCTGAAATGCCTTACTGCGTCGGCTCTTCTTCCAGCAACATCTCGGACAGCGCAGCGCCGGACGGGACCATCGGGAAAACATTGGCCTCGGGGGCGCAGTCAAACACCAGCAACTCGGGACCCGGCGAACTGAGGAAGCGGTCGATCTCGTCGCCGGTTTCCTTCGATACCGGGAACTCGCGCATGACGTCTTCCTTCATGCGGAAGCTGTGAATCTTGTAGGCCTTGGCGATCTCGACGAAGTCGGGATTGTCGCTCAGATCAGTTTCGGCGTAGTTGCGCTCGTAGAAGAGTTGCTGCCACTGGCGGACCATGCCGAGATACTTATTGTCGATGATGACCAACTTGATGGGGAGACCGAGACGGTGAATCGTCGCGAGTTCCTGGATGTTCATCTGGAAGCCGCCGTCGCCGGAGACGCAAAGCACACACGTTTTCGGCTTGGCGAGTTGCACGCCGACTGCGGCCGGCAGAGCGAAGCCCATGGATCCGAGTCCGCCCGAAGTGATGAAGCCGCGCGGCGAGTCGGAGTGATAGCGCTGGGCCGACCACATCTGGTGTTGGCCCACGTCGGCGAGGATCACGGCGTCTTTCGGCAGGCGGCCGAAAAGTTCGTCGAGGAAACGGATGGTCGGCTGCGCCAGACCACGCGGATCAAGCTCCGCCCGATCCGGGCCGCAGGCGACTTTACGCCATTCCGCAAAATCTGGACGGGAGTGGCGGCGCAACTCGGCGTCGAATGCCGGAATTGTGTCGGCAAGATTCCCGATCACGGGAAGATTGCAAGGGCGGACGCGGTCGAGCTGTGCGGGATCGATTTCGAAGTGAACGATCTTGGCATTCGGCGCAAAGCGCGTGGGATCGCCGGTGACGCGGTCATCGAGTCGGGCTCCGAAGACCAGCAATAGATCGGTTTCATGCAGCGCCATGTTGGCGGCGCGCGTGCCGTGCATTCCGACCATACCCAGGTAGTACGGAGCGTCCGGCTGAACTGCGCCCAAGCCGTGAACTGTAGCGAAGGCCGGAATGTTGAGATGATCGAGCAAGCGCCGCAGCTCGGGGATCGCTCCGGAAATCTTGGCTCCCGCGCCGATGAGAGCGACGGGCTTCGTTGACTGCTGCAGCATGGCGACGATTGTGTCGGTGAATCCACCGTCAGCCTTGGCGTCGGCAGGACGCGCGTGCGGCGTGAACTTCACCGGCCCGGAGAATTCCGCCTTGGCCTTCAGCATGTCGGTGGGAATATCGATGACTACCGGTCCGGGACGTCCGCTGCGAGCCCAATGAAAGCCTTCGGCGATGACGGCGGGGATTTCATCGATCGACTTGACCAGGCGGCTCCACTTCGTGAGCGCCAGGGTCACGCCCATCACGTCTGTTTCCTGGAACGCGTCCGTCCCAATGAGTGGGCTACGAACTTGTCCAGTGATGCATACCAGAGGGATCGAGTCCATCTTGGCGTCAGCAATGCCGGTAACGAGGTTGGTCGCGCCGGGGCCGCTGGTGGCGATGGCGACGCCGACTTTGCCGGTAACACGCGCGTAGCCTTCCGCGGCGAACACGGCACCTTGCTCGTGTCGCGTCAGGATGTGCCGAACGCCACTGCCGTCGAGGGCGTCATACAAGGGCATGATCGTCCCGCCGGGATATCCGAAGACGAGGTCGACGCCTTCAGCCCGCAGGCACTGCAGAACGATGTCGCCGCCTTTAAGCATGGATGTCCTCAGCGGCTAAAGCCGCATCTGTGGCGAGCTTGGACGGCACGGCTGAAGCCGTGCCCTTCCCACCCCGATTCTTGACGTAAGCGCTAAGCATTCACCACCTGTTTGGTCGAATCCGGAGCGGACTGCTTCTTGCCTTCCTTGGGCAGCCAGCTCATCATGCCGCGCAGTTGCGCCCCCACGATCTCGATGGGGTGCTGCTTCTCTTTTTCGCGCAGCTTGTTGAAGTTCGGGCATCCGGCTTTGTTCTCGGCGATCCATTCCTGGGCGAACTTGCCGGACTGAATGTCGGCCAGCGTCTTCTTCATCGCCTGACGAGTCGCTTCCCCGACTACCTGCTCGCCGCGGGTGAGGTCGCCGAACTCCGCGGTGTTCGAGATCGAGTAGCGCATGCGGTCCAGGCCGCCTTCGTAGATCAGGTCGACGATCAGTTTCACTTCATGCAGACACTCGAAGTAAGCAATCTCCGGGGCGTAACCGGCTTCGACTAGAGTTTCGAATCCCTTCTTGATGAGCGAAGTGAGGCCGCCGCACAGAACTGCCTGTTCGCCGAAGAGGTCGCTCTCGGTCTCTTCGCGAAAAGTCGTCTGCAGAACACCGGCGCGGCATGAACCGATGCCGTGGGCGTAGGCGAGGCCAAGTTCATGAGCGCGACCGCTGGCGTCCTGATGGATGGCTAGCAGCGAGGGTACGCCGCGGCCTTCGGTGTAGACGCGGCGGACGAGATGGCCTGGGCTCTTCGGGGCGATCATCACCACATCGACGTCGGTCGGAGGAACGATCGCTTTGAAATGGATGCTGAAGCCGTGCGAGAAGCCGAGAACTTTGCCGGGATGGAGGTAGGGCTTGATCAGTTTGTCGTAAGTGTCAGCCTGGGTCTCGTCCGGGGTGAGGATGTGAATCCAGTCGGCGCGTTTGGCGGCCTCATCGGGAGCCACGACGACCATGCCATCCGCCTTAGCCTGCTGAGCGCTCTTGCGGGCGGGGTCGAGGCCGACGATGACCTTGTGTCCGCTGTCGCGGAGGTTCTGGGCCTGCGCGTGACCCTGGCTGCCGTAGCCGATGATTGCGATGGTCTTGCCCTTCAGGGCTTCGGGGCGCGCGTCCCGTTCATAAAAAATAGTAACCGCCATCGTGCTCCTCTCGTGCCAACAGGGGAGGCGAAAAGTGTGCTCAGCTCCCGGGAATTAGAACGGCTTGAAGGCCAAACCGACCGGTCGGTCGGTATTCAGGTATGGTACGCCCCTGCCCAACCGTATGTCAACCCCCTTGTTGGTGCTTCGAGAGTGGGCGATCAGGCACGCCCGGCCTGAAGATTCTCCCCACATCTCCCGATAAAACAGGTAAAAGAACTCGCAAAACACCCAGAGAGCGAGTATTGTGCGCGCGAGAAGGACTTCCATGGGCAAGAAGAAGAACAAGAACTCCGCCAAGATCGCGATTCAGGTTCCACCATCTGCGAAAATCGATCCAGCGAATCTCGCAAGGCCCGCCGTGAAACCGCTGCTTCTGGGGCAAGACTGCAAATATGACAATGAGCTGGCAGAGCTGCAGATTGAGTTGGTGAAGTTGCAGGAATGGATCCGGGTCAAGGGCCTCAGGGTGGTGGTGCTCTTTGAAGGCCGCGACGCCGCGGGCAAGGGGGGCGCCATCAAGCGCATCACCGAGAGCCTGAACCCACGCGTGTGCCGGGTCGTCGCTCTGGGCACGCCGACCGAGCGGGAGAAGACGCAGTGGTATTTCCAGAGATACGTCGCACATCTGCCGGCGGCGGGGGAGTTGGTGCTGTTTGACCGGAGCTGGTACAACCGTGCCGGAGTTGAGCACGTCATGGGATTCTGCTCCGAGCCGGAATACATGGAGTTCCTGCACAGCTGTCCGGAGTTTGAGCGGATGCTGGTGCGGGCGGGCATCATCCTGATCAAGTACTGGTTCTCGGTCAGCGACGAAGAACAGGAGCGCCGGTTTCAGGCTCGCATGAAGGATCCGACCAAGCGCTGGAAGCTCAGTCCGATGGATCTGCAATCGCGTGCGCGCTGGGCGGAATATTCACGCGCCAAAGATGAGATGTTCGCGGTCACCGACATCAAGCAGGCGCCGTGGTACGTGGTGAATGCCGAGGACAAGAAGTGCGCGCGGCTGAATGTCATCCGGCATCTGCTCTCGATGATTCCGTTCCAGGACCTTACCCCGGAGCCGATGAAGCTGCCGTCCCTGGATAAGACCAAGTACGTCCGCCCGCCGATTGAAGATCAGAACTTCGTTCCGCAGGTCTACCGGCGCTAGCTGGTTAGGCGGGCGTGGGTGCTCAAGGCTGGGCGATCGTCTGCTCAAGCGCGGCGGCTTTATGCGCGATAAGCAGATAACCTTTAGTGGTGGCGTCCTTCTGAATTAATCCGAGAGCCGACTTGGCACTCGTGGTCTTGCCAGCTTTAGCCTCGATCTCGGCGAGAGCCAGCCGCGCATCGAGAGCGTACCCAAAGAACCCGAGTTTGGTGGCGCGGGCGTAGTTCGCCTTCAGGGTGCGGAGAGCCTCGTCCGATCTGCCGTTCGCAGCAAAGACTCTTGCTGCAGCGATGGCGTTGGTGAACTGCACATCCTGATTGTGGCTCTGGCTTACGGTGGATGCCGCGCCCTCGACTACTTTCAGCGCATCGGCTGGTCTTCCCAGCGCGAGCAGGGCGCGGGCGAGGACCGGATAGGCGGCACCTTCGTCATCCACCAGTTTGAGCGACTTCAATTCGGCGATGGCTGCGCGCAGGGGAGCTTCGGCCTGGTCGGGATGACCTTCTTCGATGGATCCGTCGGCCAGCGTAACCCGCGTGTCGGCGGCATCGGCCTTATCGCCGAGAGCGGTGCGGATCTCGAGCGATTGCAAGCGGTACTGGCGGGCTTCGGGCAACTTCGCCTCCACTTGCAGCAGGTCCGCCAAGGCGGAGAGGTGGTATCCGAGCTGGCGTTTCTCGCCGGCTTGCTGAGAGAGGGTGATCGCCTCCTCCAACGCACGCTGCGCTCCGGGAAGATCGCCTTGTGAGTACATGACCTGACCCAGATTGTTGAGTTGCACGGCGATGCGATCCTTGGCTCCTGTTTCGCGGGCTGTCACCAACACCTGCTCCAGGATGTCGCGTGCATTGGCGAGATCGCCCTCCCAGTAATATAGGTCGGCGAGATTGCCCATGCCCAGCATGAGATTGTCTTTATCGCCAATCTTTTTGGCGACAGCAATCGACTCCCCGTAAGTCTTGCGCGCCGCGGCGTAGTCTCCGGCGTTGCGCTGCGCGATGGCGAGATTGTTGAGAGCGGCCGTCATGCCGCCCTCGTCGCCGGTTTCGCGATAGATCGGCACGGCTTGTTCGTAGCGAGCTTTGGCACCGGGAATATCGCCGGTTTCTTCGAGCACAGCAGCCGTCGTAACGAGGAGTGAAGCGACCATATCGCGATCTCCGGCCTCGGCGAAGATGCGGCTCGATTCATCACAAGCGCTCTTAGCTGCGGCTGCCTGTCCCATTTTGTGCAGGGCCCAGCACTGGAAATGACGCGCGCGCGCCTGAAGGAGTCGCATGCCGAGAGCCTTGGCTTTTTCAGCGGCGCGGGACGCGGCGGCCTCGTCTTTAGGAAAGTCGCCCACCGCGCTTTCGGCCTCGGATTCCGCCAGATCGATGCGAGGATCCGCAGATGCCGGAGTTGGGAGTTTTCGGAGTTCGGCCAGGGTGGCGAGTGCATCTTTGCCCTGGCGGGCGGATGTCTGGACCTTCACGAGGCGGAGACCGTACTCGAGATTGTCGGGAAAAAATCGATAAATGGAGCGGTAGGTATCGATTGCTTTGGTCCACTCATGCGTGGCCTGAAGATATCGGCCCTCAACCCAGAGACGTTGCTCGCGCGAGAGCGGGCCCGAGAGGTCAAAGGCTTTCTCGGCTTCCTCGCGGGCTTTTTGGTCGTAGCCTAAGCCGGACCAGGCATCGGCCAGGGCGGCGTGGGCGAGCGAGAAGTTGGGATCGGCGGCCACGGCGCCTTCAAGCGCGGTTCGGGCTCCGATTGCGTCGAGAGCCCGCAGGCGTTGCAAGCCCTCGGCATACAAGCGGGCGGCATCCTGTGTCGAGGGCATCGAGGCATTCACGGTCGCTGCCTGCGCGAGAGAGAATTGGGCTGCGCCGAGTTTCTGGCGAAGTTCCGATCCGACCTTGACGGCGAGATCCGAGAGGCCTGCCTCCTTGCCGTTGGCGCTGATGGTCGCCAGGATCTCTCCGGTACGCGCGTCCTGCAGGCGAACATCGAGGCGCAGCGAAGGCGACGACGGCGCACCCGAGTCAAAGAACGAACCAAGAACAACGTAGTCGCTGCCGAGGTTGTCGCGCATGCGAGAGAGCGTGTCTTTGGCGTAGCTGTCGCTGTCAGGCAGGGACAAGTCCGCCTTCATCCGGGCGACGTTTTCTCCAGGGATTGTGCGCAGTTCTTCGCCGGCGGCCAGTTCGGTGGTGAGCATTTCCGGAACGGCAGTCGAGAGCCATGTAGACTCGCGGCGAGCGGAGAGGTTGCGGAAGGAAAGAACCGCGACGGAAGGGCGCGTGCGAAAGGTATTTATCGATGCCGCGCTAAGTCCCTTTCCCGGCTCATTCGACGCCGCGTCATGCCGTATGCGGTATAAGTAGGCTGCTCCTGCAGCAAGGGCAAGCGCCAGCAGTAAACCGCTCCACAGCCACGTGCGTTTTGGCGAACTGCTCTCGACTACAACTCGAGTCCGCTCCCGTGCCGCCACGACCACTTCGGACGGAAGCGGCTCGGACGCGGCGACCTGCGCCAATGGCTCCCGCAGAGGAGCGATCGAGACTGGCGCCAGAAACCGGTATCCCCGGCGGGGAACGGTCTCTATGAAACGTGGGCTGTCGGCGGAGTCTCCCAGGGCCGAACGCAGCTTCTTCATAGCCGTGTTCAAGCCGTCGTCGAAAGCGACGTAGGTGTCCGCCGGCCAGAGTTTTTGCTGGATCTCTTCCCGCGTGACCAGCTCTCCGGGGTGCTCCAGGAGCAGCGCCAGCACCTGGAACGGCTGGTCTTGCAGGCGAATGCGCGTTCCGCTCTTAGTGATTAGCCTTTGTTGCAGGTCAAGTTTCGAAGAGTCCGAATCGGACAACGTGCTGCCGCAGTTCCCCAGGCTCCATGCCCCTCGGCCTTCCCCAAGCCTTCTCAGGGTTGGGATTTTATCACGCTGTTCAGGAGCCAAGGTTATTCATTTGTTTCGAGCGACTTAGCTGTTCAGAAACAGTCTCGCCTCAGATCCGTTGACCAATCCCTGAAGCTGAAGGAAAGTGGCCACGCGATTTCCGATCGCGGAGGCCACAGTGACCGCAGACAGAGGCCCACGGATCACGATCGAAACCGAACGCGTCCTGTTCCTCGTTCGAAAGCATTCCATCCGGGGCTGGTGTGAACGGTGTGGTCAGGAAGTGGATCTGGCAGGAGTGGGGGAACTGGCGAAGGTGCTGGAAGGGGTTTCCCTGCAAGGCAGCGACAAGAGCGAGACGAGGCTTCATCTCGAACGGGCCAGGGATGGGTTGGCCGTCTGCCTGAAGTCCCTCCTGCTGGTCGTGCGGGGGAGCAGTGGCCGCTGATTTTCGGGAACGACTTGGAGGCGATACGACATGAAGAACGTTGCAACGATTCTCAAGGGAGCCATGGCAGTCTGCGTCCTGCTCTTTCTTTCAACCTGGGCGCTGGCCCAGAAAGACCCGGGGGTGCGTGGCGGGATCCAAAACACCGGCGGCGGCCTGCAACAGCAGGGGATACCCATTCCCCATCCTCCGGTGATCAGCCCGAACCCAACCACGGGCGCCACCATCAACGACAATGAACTCAAGTCCTTCCTGGAAGGCATCAATCGCGCCGGGCAGCTCGAATCCACGTGCGACGAGTGCGCGGATGTGACCGACGGATCACCGGTACTTGGGAAAGGCGAACTCGATCCCGTATTCCCGCAATTCCACACAAACTCGAACGGACTGGGCGCGCGCCACAACTCCGATCAGTGCTTCTCCTGTCACGCGCAGCCGACTCTGGGCGGTTCCGGTGGGTTCCTGGTTCCGAACCCGGGCCAGCCAGTTCCGCAGCAGGCGGAGAACCCGCAGTTCAATCTCATTCCCCATCGCTATGGCCGGCAGAATGTTGTGCCGAGCTTTGAGCACCGGTTTGGTCCCGTTCGGGAAGTACGCTTCAAGTACAAGCCCGACGGAACACCGGATGGCGGCGTGCATCAGCTGTGGACGGTGCGTGGCAGCACCAACGATGGAACCATCCCGAACTGCTCCCTCACCCAGCCAGACTTTGAGAAGGAATACAAGCGCGGCAACCTGGCGTTTCGGATTCCGCTGCAGATGACGGGACTCGGCCTGCTGGAATCGATTCAGGACCGCGAAATCCTCGCGCAGCATAGTGCTACGGCGGACTTGCGGGCGCCGCTGGGCATCACCGGACATCCGAACCGCAGCGGCAATGATGGCACGATTACACGATTCGGCTGGAAGGCGCAGAACAAGTCGATGACCATCTTTGCCGGCGAGGCCTACAACGTCGAGATGGGCATTACCAATGAAGTGTTCCCCACGGCGACCGAAGAAGATCCGGATTGCCAGGGGCCGGAAAAGCCTGAGCCGAACGACGTGACACGCACCGACGATACCGACTTCAAGAACCAGAATTTCAACAATCCGATTCACATCATGGCGGACTGGATGCAGTTTCAACTCCTGATGCGCTTCACCGATGGACCGGCACCCGATCCTAGCCCCAGCGATAGCGCGAAGCGTGGACGGATGCTGTTTTCTGATGTCGGATGCGCGCTCTGCCACACGGCGCAGATGCAGACAGCGCCCGTGATGAACAGCGCCGTGCTGCAGGATCGTCCGGTGAATGCCTTCACCGACCTGTTGGTACACCACATGGGCCCAAAACTCGCCGATGACATCAACCAGGGACAGGCGGCTGGCGACGAGTTCCGCACCACTCCGCTGTGGGGCGTCGGGCAGCGCATCTTCTTTATGCATGACGGACGGACGGCGGATCTGTTGGAGGCAATCCGTCAGCACGCTGCGCCGGCGTCGGCGAAGTATCCGGCCTCGGAAGCCAATGGTGTAGTCCGCAGGTTCAATCGTCTGGCCCCGACCGATCAGCAGGCCATTCTCGATTTCCTGCGGTCGTTGTAGTTGGGAGGGGGTGAAACCTGCCTCCTGCTTCGGCGGGAGGCAGCGTTTCCTTGAGGACGGATATGTTCACGATATTGCACAGTCAATTTCGAATGCTAGGCGTAGTCGCGTCTTTGCTGTTTCTTTGGCCGGGCTTCTGCCAGGCAGGGCAGACTGCGGAGTTTCACCGAACACTTGCCGTCACGCTCGCCGAGCCGGTGAAGTTGACCGTCGATCTGCAGAGCGGCGACCTGGAGATCGCGTACAGCCACGACGGGCAGGTTTCGGTCTCGGCAATCGCGCAGGCCTCCGGTGATGTGGAACTGGACGAAAGCTACTTCAAGTGCGCGCTAAGCGTCGAACAAAGCGGCAACAGCGTCGCGATCCGACAGACAGCAATCGCAGCAGCGCCGATCAAGATTCGCTATCGAATCGACGTTCCCTATCGCACCGAAGTCACGGCGGCCAACAAGAGTGGAAATCAGACCGTTCGCGGCGTGCTTGGTCCTGTCGATCTGAGTAGCAGTCGTGGGGACATCAGCGTGTCGTACGTTCCGAAGGCTGTGAAGGTTCAGGTGGAGACGGGCAATATTGACTTGCAGATGATCGGCGATCACGTTTTTGCGAAGTCCGGCCGCGGGAACATCACTGGGGAGCGTTTGGCCAAAGGCGTCAGCGCGGAGGCTGGCGACGGCGACATCACGCTCACGGTTGTGGGTGCGTCGGAAGCCATCGTCAAACACGGGACCGGCAGAATTGAGATCGGCGGGGCGAGAGAGAGCGTGGTGAGTTCAACCGATGGCGGAGACGTTCATGTGAAGGCTGTCCCGCAAAGTGACTGGAAATTGAAAACGCGATCGGGCGCTATCCGGATCGAGTTGCCTCCTCGAGCCGCCTTCGAACTGGATGCGTCCACCGATCTGGGCCGGTTGCAATTGGAACGGGAAGACCTGCCCAAGCTGGCGTCGGATGCGCGCCAGACGCAGCAAAAGGTTAACGGCGGCGGCGGCAAGAAGATCGAGGCTCGCACCGAGAGCGGGACGATTGTGATCCGGTGATTTGGTCTCCTGGGCGGCAGCTGTTTCGCGCTCCGATGCGGGCCGCATCCGGTGATCTGGCATTCCTGGCCGCAACTGTTTACCATGGCACGCGATGGCCCGCGAAACCCTGATCGATTCCCGGCAGGAAATCCTGCGCACCGCCGCCCGTCTGTTTCAGCAGCGTGGCTACGACGCCACCTCGATGAACGATGTGGCCGCCGCCCTCAAGCTCAGCAAGGGCGGGCTCTATCACCATTTCCAGAGCAAAGACGAGATCCTGTTCGAGATCATGAACCACGCAATGCAGATCACACAGGACCGGGTGCTGGCGCCGTCGCGTGCCGTCGCAGACCCGGAAGCGCGGTTGAGAGCTCTGATCCGACTGCACATTGAAGTCGTACTCAGCCCGCAGGACCGCGAGATCACGGTCATGCTGCACGAGAACCATCCGTTGCCGCCATCGCTGCGCAAGAGCATCAATGCCCGCAAGAAGGAATACATTCACTTCGTCGAAGAACTGATGGCCGAGGTTCAACGCGTGCGCCACTCGAAGGGATCGGTGAGCCCGCGCGCCGCCGCGTTCGCGTTGCTCGGCATGATCAACTGGATCTATCAGTGGCACAAACCTGAAGGCAGCCTGCAAATCCACAATTTGGTTCCGCAGTTCACGGAACTGGTCTTCGGGGGCATCCTGGCGTGAAGACTCACTTCACCCGCATTGACGTCATCAATCGCGAACGTACGGAGGCGGGCAAGCTGTATCGCGAGTTTCTGCGCGTTCAGGCGATGAGCGCCGGGTTGTACGTGCTGCCAGCCGGAGACGCCGATCCGCAGAAGCCCCATCATGAAGATGAGATGTACTACGTGATTCGCGGGAAGGGTCGCTTCCGGGCTGGCGATGAAGATACCGAGGTCTCTGCAGGCAGCGTACTGTTCGTCGCGGCCGAAGTGGAGCATCGCTTCTACGACATTGCGGAAGAGCTCGCGATCTTGGTGTTCTTCGCGCCTGCGGAGACATAGGCAGTAGCCCTGTTCATCGGGCACCGGTTCGTCACACGATGGAGCTAGCTGGTATCGCCGAGGCTGTTCCGGTGGCGTTTGTCATCAGCGCGCTCTACTGTCTGCTCCTTGCCCGCGTGGTGCTGAAATTCGAGCGTGCTATCCGTTGGCTTCGCGTCGCCTCTTACTTGATGCTGGCATTGTTTGGCGTCGAGCTTGTGCTGCTGATGACCTTGGGTTCCGTGCGCAGCAGCGCCTTGATTGGGCGTGGTTTTTACGTGACCCATCTTGCGATCTTCTTCCTCGCGCCCCCAGCATTAGCAAACCTGCTGGTTTTGAGAAAACGGGCTGGATCGTCAGCTACGTGGTATGTCGCCGCTGCTGTTTGCACGGTCTTCGCATTCCTGCTGGTTCTGATCCAGTACAGTGTGTCCGAGTCGCTCTACGGGATCGAGTAGAGATAGTCGTATAGGCCCAGCTATGAACAACACCGTTCATCCCATGCTTCCGGAGCATTGGCCCGCGGTGCGCGAGATTTACGCCGAGGGAGTCGCTACGGGCAACGCGACATTCGAAACGGAAATCCCTGACTGGCAGAAATGGGACCACAACCATCGCAAGGATTGCCGTCTCGTCGCCGATGATGGCGGGATAATCGGCTGGGCCGCCCTCAGCCCGGTATCGATTCGGCAGGTCTATCGGGGCGTCGCAGAAGTTTCTGTCTACGTAGCGGCCGATGCACGGGGGCGTGGCGTGGGCAAGGCGCTTCTGCAAGCACTGATCGAAGAATCCGAAAAGAGCGGCGTCTGGACGCTACAGGCCAGCATCTTTCCCGAAAACGTCGCCAGCGTTGCCCTGCACAAAGCGTGCGGATTCCGCGAAGTCGGCGTCCGTCGCAACATCAGTAGTCTGGGTGGCGTGTGGCGCGATGTCGTCCTACTCGAGCGCCGCAGTACGAAAGTTGGTGTTTAGTTCTTACTTGCTCTGCGGGATCCAGTACACCTCTTCTTTCACCGACCCCTTTTCGACAAATCCGCGGCGCTTCAGGATCGCCTTGCTGTGCTCGATCATCTCCGGATGCCCGCAGAGATACGCCACAGTGTTAGTCGCGTCGAGTTCCCATTGGTCGGCGTACTTGCGCAGGATGTCATCGGCGCGGCCAATCTCTCCCGGCCAGTCGGCGTGATCCCACGGACGGCTCACCGTCGGCACATATTTGAACCACGGCAGTTCACGGTCGAAATGCGCGAGTTCATCCTTGTATCCGAACTCGAACGGACGGCTGGCACCGTTGAGGAGGAAGAGCCGATGCGATCCGTCGAAGCGGCCTTCCTTCCATTCTTTGGAGAGCGTGCGCACGTAGCTCACGAACGGAGCGACGCCGGTCACCGTCGAGATCAGCAGATGGTTCTTGCGCCCGTTGGTGGTGTCGAGTGAGAACTTGCCCTTGGGCGACTTGCGCATAAGCAGCTGATCGCCGGGCTGCATCTTGTGCAGAAGGGGCGTGAGAGCTCCCTCGGGAACCAGCTCAAAGAAGAACTCCACTTCGTCTTCCGCTGGCGAGGAGGCGATGGAATAAGGGCGCTCCACGCGCTTTCCGTTGTTCTCGACGCCGAGCGTGGCATACTGTCCGGGAACGAAGTTGAACTCGCCTCCGCTGCGAATGCGGAACATCCACAGATCCGGCGCGAAATCGATCCGCCTGGTGATGTGCGCACGATAGAACTTCTCGTCCGGAATCGTCATAGGTTTCTCCCTCGGCCCTGAAGCTGGTGGCGTTTAGAAAGCAGTTCGCCGGATATTCCGTTAGATGTCGCGTCGCGCAGCGGTGACTCAGCACGCTGCTCACCAAACTTCGCAGCGGACCAGTCGTATGACCCCACTTGAGTTGCGATATCGTACCGGGAACCGGGCCACTTGGGAAGGAACTACTGGACGCCACGGTTATCGGCGGGAGTACACCGACCTGTGGCGGCGTGTAGGGCATGGGTCCGCGCACTCTTGGGAGTCCTGTAACGTTCACATTGCGCTGCGCGCAACCCTGGACGAGGCGTCCGGGGCTACACCGTCTTCGATGGGGATTCTTCTGCTGCCAGCTGCTCGAGGATCGTGCGCAGGGCGCGCAGAACTTCTTCTGCCGCCGTGGGCTTGAGCACAAATCTCAGCATGCCGTCCGGTGTGAACTGCGCTCCGCGTTGTGCTGACACGAAACGGGCCAGGTGTTCGGGATCGACAGCAGCGTTCTGCCGGAACTTGAGCGTCACCGCATCGCGCTTGCGGTCGATGGCATTCACGCCTACCCGCATGCAGAGCAGCTTGAGCGAGGCATAGTCCAGCAGATTCCGCACGGCCTGTGGCGGTTCGCCGTAACGATCCTGCAATTCGGCGGAGACGTCGGTGAGCTGCGATTCTCGCTCGACTCCAGCAACGCGCTTGTACATCCGCAGCCGCTGGTTCTCTTCCGGAATGTATTCAGCCGGAATGCGGATGTTGAGTCCGAGGTTGAGTTGTGTTTCGGCCTCATCGGGCGCAACCTCGCCTTTCATCTCGCGGATGGCGCGATCGAGCATCTGCGTGTAGAGTTCGAAGCCGATCGCCTCAATGTGTCCGCTCTGCTCGCCGCCGAGCAGATTGCCCGCGCCGCGAAGTTCAAGGTCGAGCGCGGCGATTTTGAATCCCGCGCCGAGGTCGGAAAATTCTTTCAATGCCGCCAGGCGCCGGCGGGCAATCGGCGTCAGTTCGACCTCGCGCGGCACCAACAGATATGCGTAGGCGCGGCGGTTCGAGCGGCCAACCCGCCCGCGAAGCTGGTAGAGTTCCGAAAGGCCGAGGCGATCGGCGCGATTGATCAGGATCGTGTTGCAGAGTGGGATGTCGAGGCCGTTCTCGATGATCGTGGTGGCGACAAGAATGTCGGCCTCGTGGTGCATGAACTGCAGCATCACTTTCTCGAGCTCGGCTTCGCCCATCTGTCCGTGGCCAACTGTGATGCGCGCCTTCGGCACCAACTCCTGCAGCTTCGCGGCGATCTCCCAAATGCTCTCCACGCGATTGTGCACGAAGTAGACCTGGCCTCCGCGCTCGAGTTCCTGCTCAAGGGCGGACTGAATCAGCTTGTCATCCCAACTCGCCACGACGGTCTGAATCGCCATGCGATCTTTAGGCGGCGTCTCGATCACGCTCATGTCGCGCAGTCCGACCAGCGACATGTGCAGCGTGCGCGGGATCGGCGTGGCCGACATCGTCAGCACGTCGACCTGCTTGCGGATCTGTTTGATGCGCTCCTTGTGACGCACTCCGAAGCGCTGTTCTTCGTCGACGATCAGCAGGCCGAGGTCGGAGAACTTCAGGTCTTTTGACAGAATGCGGTGCGTTCCGATCAGGATGTCGATCTTCCCGGCTTCCGTCCGCTGCAGAATTTCTTTTTGCTGTTTGGGATTGCGGAAGCGGCTGATCATCTCGATCGTCACGGGAAACGGTGCGAAGCGCTGCTTGAACGTCTCGTAGTGCTGAAACGCAAGGACGGTCGTGGGGGCAAGCACCGCGACTTGCTTGTTGTCGTTGACCGCCTTGAACGCCGCGCGCATGGCGACTTCTGTCTTGCCGTAGCCGACATCGCCGCAGAGCAGGCGATCCATGGGCTGGGACGATTCCATGTCGCGCATGACGTCGGTAATTGCCTGTGCCTGATCCTCGGTCTCGTTGAATTCGAAGGAGTCTTCGAACTCGCGGACGAACTCGGTTCCCTCCGGAAATGAGTGACCCTGCGCCATCTTGCGCTGCGCATAGAGCTTGAGCAGCTCCTCGGTCATGTCTTTCATGGCCTTGCGCACGCGCGCCTTGGTCTTGGCCCAGGCTTGAGTGCCCAGGTGGCTCAGCGCGGGCTTCGCGCCTTCCGATGAGCGATATTTCTGAATCAGATCGAGGCGCGTGAGTGGAACGTAGAGACGCGCGCCCTCGGCGTATTCGAGCAACATGAACTCGGCATTACCGTCGCCCTGATTGATCTCTTTCAGGCCCTGATACTGGCCTATGCCGTGCTCGACATGGACGACATAATCTCCGACTTGCAGATCGCGGAAGTCAGAGAGAAACGCCGAGACCTTCGACTTCGCCCGCTGCGGGCGGGCGGCAACCGTGTCGGATTCATCAAACAGATCGCGCGATCCGAAGATGGCTAGGTGCGCGTCGGGGAATACGACGCCGTCAGGGACATAGGCCTTCGCCAGGGTGGTGGTGTTGATTTCTCCCGCGAAGTAACTGGTCTCGTCGGCGTAGCTCTCGCCGCCACGCGTGCGGCTGCCCAGGCGGAAGCTGACGTTGTACTCAGTAAAGATGTCGGCGAGGCGCTCGACTTCTCCGGTGTTCGGAACGGAGAACAGAACCTGGTTCCCTGCCGCGGTCAGCTTCTGCACTTCCTCGAGCATCGCCGGAACCGCGCCGTGGAAGCGGGTTGTGGGCTGTGTCAGGATCGCGACCGAATTCGCATCCTCTCGGTTCGCAATGCCGAGGTATTCGAGGTCGGCGCCTGTGAGGGTAACGATCTTCTGCCACCAGTCGTCCGGTGGCGAATACAGATCAACGGGTCGCACGAGATTGCCGACTCCGCTTCGCTCATGTGCTTCCTCAATGCGCTGCCAGAAACGGTCAAACTCGCTGCGCAGGAGGTCCGGCTCGTCGACTAAAACAGTCGCGCGCGGCAGTAGATCAAAAACGGTGCGGTCCGAGCCGGCGACCGGTGCATAGAATTCCCACCCGGGAAACACAGTCACTCCACCGGAACGCACGGCTGCTTCCACGATCTCTTCCGAGGTTCCCGCGATGCGCTTGCCCGAGAGCCGCGTGTGAATCGCGGCAAGCAACTGATCGGTAACCGGTGTCTCCGTCAGCGGCAACAGGAGCGCTTCATCGATCGGATTTGACGACCGCTGCGAAGTTGGATCGAAGCGCCGGATGGAATCGACCTCGTCGCCGAAAAATTCGATACGGACTGGCCGCTCGGCCTCCGGGGAATAGACGTCGAGAATTCCGCCGCGCAATGCGTACTGACCCGGCATCTCCACCACGTCGGCGGACATATAGCCAACCGTGTTCAGGTGTCCGAGTAGGTTGTCGACGTCGAACGACTCGCCGCGGCGCAGCGTCCGCGCCAGATCGGAGTAGTATTCGGCTGAGCGTTGCAGGATCGCCGTCGCCGCAATCGGAGACACCACGATGGCCGCCTTCCCGGTCGCGATCTTCCACAACGCGGTCGCACGCTCCTCCTGGAGTTCCGGGTGGGGTGACAGATTCTGGAACGGCAGCACGTCGCGGGCGGGCAAGGAAACAACCGAATCCGGATCGCAGGCAGCCGTCAGCTCACAGAATCCACGAAGGACGGGGACCAGGTCCTCCACCGCACGATTGTCGCTGACCACCAGAATCAGCGGACGGTCGGCTGCGCGGCGCAACAATACCAGCAGCAGCGCCTTCGCCGTGGAGGATAGTCCGGAGACACGAATCCTCCCCGTGCCCTCTTTCAGGTGGGAGGCTACACGCGTGAAGCCAGGAAGCAATTCCACGTCCGCGAAGAGTTCGCGGACGAAGGGAAGAAGCATCGCATTTCGATTTTAACAGGAAGAGACGGGGCATTGCCGCGCGAGCGGTGTCCCGCTTGGTACAACAAAAACGTCCGGTATCTGGTCGGTCAGGATTGTTATTTGTTTCGGTCCTTTAGCTTTCGCACTCTTCCCCTTGCATTCTCAGGGGAAGTGTGCGAATTTCCCCTTGTAACGCCAAAGATAGAAATGGATACGACAAGACTCGAATTCCTCCGCGGCACTCTCGATGTTCTGGTTCTGAAAGCGCTGGTCTGGGGACCGCTGCACGGCTATGCCGTCACAAGTCTCATCCGCCAGCACAGCGACGATGCTCTTCTCGTCGAAGAGGGCACGCTGTATCCCGCGCTCTGGAGACTCGAGGGTAAGGGCCTGCTCGAATCCGAGTGGGGGCTGTCTGAAAATAACCGCAAGGCGAAGTTCTACCGCCTGACGCCGGAGGGCCGTCGGCAACTCCGGAACGAGGTGAAAGCCTGGGAGGCGTATGCCGCGGCGGTGGCCAAGGTACTCGGCGCAACGCAGCCTCCTCGCGCGGAGGAGATCGCATGAACTCGATCCCCATGTGGCGTCGCTATGCCCGCTTCTTCGGCGCGGACCCCGTGGCCGACGTGAAAGACGAATTGCGCTTTCACCTCGACGCCAAGACCGATGACCTTATCTCCCAAGGATGGGACCCGAAGGAGGCACGCCGCGAGGCCGAGCGTCAATTCGGCGACGTTAAGGCCGTCCAGAAGATTGGCACCCAGATGGGACGCCACATGGAACAGCGCAAACGACTCAGCGAATATGGCCGCGATGTTCGCCAGGACCTTCATTACACCTTTCGAACGCTCTTTCGCGATCCGGCATTCGCCGTGGTTTCGATTCTGATCCTGACGTTGGCGATCGGCGCCAACATCGCCGTGTTCAGCGTGGTGAACACGCTGCTGCTTCGACCGTTGCCCTTTCCCAACTCGCAGGAACTCGTCTGGATCGCGCCTCCGCCCAACAGTTGCGGTCTCTCGTGCGCGACATATTCCGCCGATGCCTACGAAGAGTTCCGCGACCAGAGCCGTGTGTACGAGGGTGTGACCGGGTATGAGGCGTTCACTACGCCCGACAATCTGCGCTTGACCGGACGGGGAGAGCCGCAGCCCGCCACCAGCATTGAAGTCGTCGGCAATTTCTTTCAGGTGCTCGGTGTGCGGCCAATCATGGGCCGGCTCTTTACGCCCGAGGAATCTCGCGGCCCGCATCCGGTGGCGCTGTTGACCGATGCTTACTGGAGACGTCAGTTCCATTCGGATCGCGAAATTGTCGGCAAGGCGGTGGAACTGAGCGGCGTTCCTGTCACCGTGGTTGGCGTGTTGCCTCCGAGCTTTGACTTTGGGGCAGTGTTTTCTCCCGGTGCAAAGACTGACTTGTTTGTGCCGCTCGATCTGGACCAGGAACGCAATTACGGCAACATCGTCACGTTGATCGCGCGTCTTAAGCCGGGCGTGACGGTCGCCCAGGCGCTCGATGACGCCAACCGCGTCGCTCCGGACATCTATTTCAATACGAAGTATCCCGAGACCCTGGGACGGTACAAAGGCAACCTGATTCCGGTCACCTTGAAGGACTACGTGACCGGCAAGCTGCGCCGTTCTTTGATCGCGCTGTGGGCCGCTGTCGGCGCCATCCTGCTGATCGCCGGCGTGAATCTGTCGAATCTCTTGCTGGCGCGGGCCGCGGCCCGCGCCAAGGAGTTTGCCGTGCGCGGTGCGTTGGGCGCGAGCCGGGGACGCATCGTGCGCCAGTTGCTGATGGAAAGTCTCTTGCTGTCGGCCATCGGCGGGCTGCTCGGGCTAGGCCTGGCGTTCACAGTGATTCGGTGGCTCGCTCATCAGGGATCCGTTGCGCTTCCGCTGCTCAGCAGTTTGCGCATCGATAGTCAGGCCGTAGGCTGGACAATTCTCGTCGCTGTCTTCACCGCCATGGTCTTTGGCCTGCTTCCTGGGCTGAGGATTGCCAGCGGCAATCTGAACGATGTCCTCAAAGACTCGGGCGCCGGTGCGGGACTTGGACGTAAGCATGAGCGGCTGCGCTCGGTCCTCGTGATCTCTGAGGTTGCGCTGGCCTGCATGCTGCTGGTCAGCGCCGGCCTGCTGATGCGGAGTTTCCTTAAGGTGCTCGACGTCGATCTGGGATTCCAACCCGATCGCGCTGCTTCCATCAACGTCGAGTACGACGACAGCGCCCCGAATCGAGACGCCAGTGTCGCCAAGCGTACTGCGATCTTCCGGCAAGTGATCGAACGGGTAAGCAGCCTTCCAGGTGTGGAAGCCGCAGGCATTGCGGACTATCTCCCGCTCGGCCCCAATCGCGAATGGGATACACCCGTTCCGCAAGGCAAGACGTTTGCACCCGGAGAACTTCCTGACCCGCTGGTGTATGTGATTACGCCAGGATTTATCCGCGCCATGGGAATTCACTTGCACGGCCGGGACTTCACCTGGGCGGATGGACCGAACAGCGAGAAAGTCGTCCTCATCAATGCTTCGGCAGCGCGCGCCTACTGGCCGGGAGAGGATGCCGTTGGTAAGATCCTGACGCGCGACAAGGAAGAAGACCACGTGGTGGGGGTCGTCGATGATGTGCGTGAAGAAAGTGTCGAGGCAACCACCGCTGCGCAGATCTATTACCCGGCCATGCAGCAGGGGCCGAACAGTGCGCAACTCGTGGTGCGCAGCCAGGTGCCGCCGGTCACACTCGGGGCCAGTATCCTGCGGGTGCTGCGCGAACTCAATCCGAACCAGCCGGCGTCGGAGTTCCGGCCGATTCGTGCGATCGTGGACCGCTCCGTTTCCCCGCGCCGTTTCTTTATGTTTCTGGTGGCGGCATTCGCGGGACTCGGCCTCCTGCTGGCTGCGCTGGGTATCTATGGAGTGATTTCCTACTCTGTCACTCAGAAGACACAAGAGATCGGAGTCCGCATGGCGCTCGGAGCGAGCGCCGGACGCGTACAGCGCGACGTCACCGTGAGCACGCTTCGGCTCGCCGCGGCGGGGATTGCGGCGGGAACGGTTGCCTCTCTCGCCTCCGTTCGGCTGTTGGCGTCGCTGCTGTTCTCTACTTCGCCGTGGGACGGAGCTACGTACCTCGCCGTGCTGGTACTGCTGTTGATGGTCGCGCTCCTAGCTGGCTATTTGCCGGCTCGGAGGGCCTCGAATATCCAACCGATGGTTGCACTGCGGAATCAATAGCGGGAGCGTGAGACTCTGTTCCCTTGCGGTTGCCCGCCGCGGGTGAACTCGCTATCATGCGGAACGTCCGGCCTGACTTTCATTCGTGCGCTCTGGATGTCCCATGCCGAAACCCGAAGACCAGCGCCTCATCCGCCTGACGAAGATTGCGCTCGCCCTTCCCGAGACAAGCCGCCAGATCTACGGATCGCATGCGCAGTTTCTGGTGCGCAAGAAAACCTTCGCGTACTTTCTCGACGACCATCACGGAGATGGCATCGTCGCCGTCACCTGCAAGGTGCTGCCGGGCGAGAACAAGGTGCTCAGCGAAGCGCAGCCCGAGCGCTTCTACCTACCCGCGTACATAGCGTCCAGGGGATGGGTTGCGCTGCGTCTTGATCGAGGGAGAATCGACTGGAGCGAAGTGAAGGAGCTGCTGCTCAGCAGCTACGTGATGGTCGCGCCCAAGAAGCTGGCAGATGCGGTGACAGACGAACTGTGAGACCGACGGTTACTGCGCCGATTTGCCCCGAATCGTCAGTTCCGTCTCACCCGCTTGATCTGCCAGTGACATGTGCAGCGCGTGCTGCTTGGGATCGTAGGTCGTCTTCAGCGGATACGTGCTGCCCGAGACTTTCGCTTCCGCCCGCGCCGATGGCCAGTCGTAAACCACCACCTCAATGATCTTCCACCACGGCGCGTACGAGCCTTCCCGAGCATGGAATTTCAGATGTACCGATTTCGCATCGGCTTCGCAGGTAAGGTTCTGTCGCAGGAATTTGCCCTGCTGATACGCGAACGTATGGCCATCGTCGAGATAGATCGTGCCTGTACAGTCGGCCCCAGGATAGACGCGCAGTTCGAATGGGCCGCTCGGCGTTTCGTCGGTGTTCTGAATCAGCGGCTGCATGGGCAGTACACTGCCTCCGCGTACGTACACCGGCAGCGTATCGAGCTTGGGGTGAATCCTGCGCGGCTGAGGGAACTTTGTCCCCGGCTTCGCATTGACAATGTCAACGATCGAAGGCCCGGAAACCGGGCCCGGCATCTTCTCTCCGGTCCAGAAGTCGAACCAGACGCCTCTCGGAAATCCGACGACGTAATCGTCCATCATTTCGCCGAACGGTGCCGGCGCGATCAGAAGGCTGCGTCCGAGCAGGAACTCCGTATCCCAATGATCGGCTCCCGGCCCTGAAGGCGCGAAGATCTCCGGGAACTCAAGGAAAAGCGGGCGCATCAACGGCAATCCCGTTCGCGAAGACTCGTCAGCCAGCGCATAGAAGTAGGGCAGCAGCTTGTAGCGAGTCTCGACGTAGCGCCGTCGAATCGCCTCCTGCTCCGGACCATTCACCCACAGTTCATGCGGAAGCGTGTCGATGCCGGAGTGGTTGCGGAAGAAGGGTGTGAATGCCGCCACCTCGGTCCACCGCGTGAGCAGCTCAGACGAAGGCGAGCCGTTGAACCCGCCGGCGTCGGCTCCCACAAACGGAATCCCGCTGATCCCAAGATTCAGCACCATCTGTGTTGCCAGGCGCAGATGATTCCAGGTCGCCGCATTGTCGCCGGTCCAGGTGAAGCCGTAGCGTTGTCCTCCAGCGTAGGTCGCGCGGGTCAGAACGAACGGGCGCTCGTCGGGACGCAGTTTCAGCAGTCCTTCATAAGTGGCGCGGGCGTTCTCCAGCCCGAATACGTTGTGAATCTCGGAGTGCGTCGCGGTGCGGGATGCGAACCCGGGCTCTTCGATGCGATGAATGTTGTCGAGCGGCATCGTCATCGCCGGTCCATTGAAGACCGATGGCTCGTTCATGTCATTCCAGAATCCGGCAACGCCCTGGTTGACGAAATCCTTATAGAGACTGCCCCACCACTCGCGGGATTGCGCGCGAGTGAAGTCGGGAAACACCGACGGACCCGGCCACACGGCTCCCACAAACTCGCTGCCGTCGGCCTTCTTCACAAAATGGTCGCCCGCATGTCCGGAGTCGTACGGCGCGTACCCCTGATTCGCTGCGTGCGCGATGTGCAGGTCTGTGATGTTCACGAGCCGAAGATGCTGCTTGCTCAGATCGGAAACCAGCCCAGGAAAGTTCGGAAACGTCTTCGAATCCACCGTGAAAGGACGATGCCGGTCCTGATAATCAATGTCGAGATAGACCGCGTCTGCCGGTATCCGGTCGGTGCGCAGCCGTGCCGCGATCTCGCGCAGCTTTGACTCCGGCGCGTACGTATAACGCGACTGCTGGAAACCAAGCGCCCACAGCGGAGGCAGCGGTGGCTTGCCGGTCAGATAAGTGTAGGCCTCCACCACCTGCTTCGGACTCGGCCCATAAATAAAGTAGTAGTCGAGCGGCCCGCCTTCGGCGCCAAACGCGCAGATGTCGCGGGCCTGCTTGCCGAAGTCAAACCACGTGCGCCACGTGTTATCGAGAAAAATCCCGTAGCTGCGCGTTCCGTTCGTGACCAAAAAATACGGGATCGCCTTGTACAAAGGATCTACGGATTCCTGCGGCGCGATATCGGTGTTCCACAGCGTGTACGCCTGATTGCGACGGTCAAAGGCACCGGTCTTGTCGCCCAGTCCGAAGTAGTGTTCACCGCCGGGCATTTGCTTGTAGACCGAGAATCCACCAGCCTGGAACGTCGTAGGGCGATCGACGGCGTCAGCGGAGACTATGTTGCCCGAGAGATCGCGGATCACGATGCGCAGCGGTTGACGCTCGACGCGGACTTCGAGTTGGCTGGTGCGGAACCCAATGGAGGCTGCATCCTGCGACGGTTGAACGTCAATCGACTTGCTCCGCGGCTCGGCAAGGACTGCCCACGAGGCATCTTCTGGAAGCGAACTGTTGGGCGAGATGCGGACGCGAACGATGTCATCGCGCAGCGCGGTGATGCGCATGACGGCGGGTCCGGCCTGAATCTGGATGCCGTCGCGAAGCGGCTCAAAGGAGGAGACGGCGTCGAGCACCACTGGATTCTGTGCCGATGCCGCGAGAGTCAGGACTGCGAGAACCGCCAACCACAGAACTGCAAGCCGCCGGGACAACGAATGCATCGAAATACACCCCCGAGCAATCTGGTGCGACGCTCCATCATATAAGAAGCCACCCTTACGATTCTCACCACAGAGGGTCAATAGAGGGTCAATCCCGCCAGTACCACCGGCCAAGCACGGAGCGCCAGAACTGGTCTCCGTATCGCGCGGCGCCGAGACCACAGCCCAGGACGAGGCCAGCGGCAATCAAGGTAAGGGTGGTTGGGCGCTCGTATAAGGCAAAGTACAGTCGCGCGCTGATGAGAGCTCCGAAGAGTGCGCCACAGACGAAGCGTACCCAGAACTCAAATCGGTCGGTCGGGGGTGGTGTGCGCCAATCGATCTTGCGATTTGGTGAGCGCGGAATTCGAGTTTGGGCGTGAGGCGGTTCCGGAGAGCTCTCGACGTAGTAGCGCAGCGGCGCGTGCTCGATCAGTGAGTAGGACTCGTTGATCAGCGTCATCATCTGCCCAGCCTCTCGATAGGATTGAGTGCCTGGGGAATAACGGTCGGGATGCCATCTTTTTGCGATCTGGCGATAGGCTCTCTTGATCGACAGCGCCGAGGCCGAAAGGGGGACGCCCAGGCCTCATAAGCATGTTTCAGGTTGACGAGGTCGTTTTCAATCATGACGTTTCATCGCAGGCGGAGCCCGCAACCACAGCTGGGTACTCCAGCGCCGCTCTTCCATCCATCAGGCTCGCCAAGACCAACTTCCCATTACGTGAGCCGCGCGAACGTGGTGTTGCTTTCGGGGAAGTCGATTCCCATGGCGGCCCCGGCGATACACGCGAAGACCGCGGCCAATCCCAAATGATAGCCGGTAAGGGCTAGGGCTGGCGGTGACGGTGAGGCCAGGACTGTTAGCACGGCGCCGAGGCATACCGTCGCGATCGCGAGCCACTGATAGAGGCGCAGGCCGAAGATGACGGCGGTCTGCGGCTCACCGCGGTAGGCCTCTTCGGCGAACCGCGCCAGGCCGTTGCCGATGGCGTAGATGCCGCAGATCATCGCCGTAGGGCAGCCGGAGATCCACAGGCGCATGAGCAACAGGCCGAGGAATACGTTCGTCAGGATGGAATAGAGCTGCGTCGCGTGGATGGGGACGCCCGTGAGTTCGGCCATTCGGGTCACGCGCGAGCGAGGATGGCTGACGCGGATGCCGATCCGAGGCGCAGTGTGGCGTCCGTGACAGCAGCCGTTGACCAGGCAGCGCAGACGGCCAATAGCCTGCATCCACGGAGCGCCGAGGCAGTTGGCGGCGAGCAGCATCCAGCGATCGGGGAAAAACAGGCACGCGACACCGACTCCGATCAGGCCGCCGTAAAATCCGAAGGGACGGCGGAGGCGCGAAGAGCCTTCGACCATCTGCGCCCACAGCCCTGCGCCGATCAGGCCGGCCATCGCGATGACAAGCACTTCCCACTCGCGGGCTCGACTGGCGGCGAGCACAATCGATATCTGCACGAACCCGGCGAGTCCGGCATACAGAGAATGATTGATGATGCGGAGCGGCCCGATGCGCCACTCGCGCCACGAATTTGCGATGCGCTCGGCGAGGCGGCGAAAACCTTCCCAGACCTGCTGCGGATAGAGGATGAACGGCGCGACGACGAAGGCTGCAATCACATCCGCAACGTAGTGCATGCCGGTCGTAACGCAGCTGGCGGCAACGGCCAGCGCGTATGCCCAGCCGAGCCATCGGCGGCGGAAGAGGCGCGCCACGAGGATGGTCCACAGCACGTGGAACGACGGCAGCGCGGCCACTGGCGGATAGGTCGTGCGCTCAAGGTGCAGAAGCCTGCTCATCCAGTCGTCGGAAATCAGCGGACGACGCGGTGCGGACGAAGGCAGGAACCAGTAGATGGGGAAGACTACCAGCATGGCGAACCACGCTGAGAGCGTGAGTTGGCGAAGATCTCTGCGCGTGCGAGCCAGCAACGGTGCCAGCGCAACCGCTACGTACGTGCTCTCGTAGAAGAAAGCCGTCCAGGACAGCACCGGCAGGCGCTGTTCAAAAGTGAATCCGAAGTAAAGTCCACGCAACGGCAGGCGGATGGTGAACTCGTACAGGGCGATCCAGGGAATCACGCCATGGAGGATGAATCGCATGCGTTCAGGCGTGGACGGCCGCGTGTCATCATCGGCGGGGAGAACCGTAAGCGTGCGGCCGAAGCGCGCAAGAAGATCGGGATGCTCGTATCCCGCGACGAGAGCAACACAAGCTAGCGCCACGGCAGGAGTGATCAACCACAATCCTGGCGCGGACTTCAGCGCCATCGAGACGCCGAGGCAGACCGCGACAAAACCTGTATAGATGGGATGAGGCAAGAGTGAGAAGGTGCCGCGCGACACCATGGCGGGCGGCGGGAAGGCGTTCATGGGCAGGCCTCCGCCGAAGTGCCAGAGTTCGAACATGGCAGCTGCCATTAGCACGAGGCCGACGCAGGCGAACGCGATTCCGAGAGGGACGCCTCCGTACACCGGCATCGAAACGTGTGCGGCCGATGCCCACGCCCACAGAAGCAGAGGGACCACGACTACGAACAACGCGCCGTAAGCGATCTTCTGCCACTTCATTCTGGCCAGCTCACGATCTCGTGAATCGCCCAGCCTTCGACGTCTTCGCGGCCGGGGCACTCGAGTTTTGCGCGGCTGCGCCACTTGCATTCGTTGACCTGCAGCAGGCGGGCCGGGAAAGTCTTGTTGACGCCGGGAATGGAGGAGAGCGCGGTCGTCCCGAGAGGGCCGCTGCGCAAAGTCAAAGATCGATCCATGAGGAGTCGCGATCCATCGTCGAGCGAAATCTCTGCGTCGTCGATGTTGGCGGTCGTCGCTTCTCCGTTACGGTAGAGAATGCGCTTCGAATATTCGCCTTGCCAGTCGATCCAGACGATCCAGTCGGGAGCGCTCAAGAAACGTCCCCAGCGCAGGTGGCGGATGGGAATCTTCCACGGAGCGATCGTCATGGAGAGATGCTCGACGTAGCCGAACCCGGAGTCGCCTCCTGCATTGGCTCGGGCTCTGGGCATGAGGCAATGCCAGTCGACTGAGCCCTCTTCACTCGCGAAAACGGTTTCGCGAACCTCGTTCGCGTCGCGGTGCCAGACGGCAGAGAACTCGAACTGCGTGGAATTCCAGGAAATCTGATCGCCGCTGACCTCCGGCAGAGTGAGGCGCCTCAGCGAGTTCTTTTGCGTGACTTCGCTTCTCTGGCTGCGCAGCAGGCTGGAGAAATGAAGATGCGCGGGACCCCACTGGAGATCGCCGACGTAGCCGATCGATGCGTCGCCGGGATCGGTTACATAGTCGAGATACCACTTCGACAGATGGAAGGCAGCCATTCGCTGGAGATGGTATCAGGCGGAAGTCTCGGCTTGCGGTGAATCTGGTCACGGCTGGTTTTTAACCGCAAAGGTCGCAAAGAAAGTCCGCGGAGGACGCGAAGAAAGCCAACCTCGCTCTACTCTCGCAGCAGCGGCCTTGTCAGGCACGTCGGGCCGCCGCTGCCGTTGATGCAGATTTCGCTGCCCGGGAATGTGCGGACGTCGAAGCCGGCGGCGCGCAGCTTGGCGTTCGTCTTGAGATTCTCTTCGATCGCTAACAGTCGCCTGTTTCCCAGGGAGAGCACATTGCAGGCGAGCGTGCTGCGTTCGGAGTAGTCGATCTCGATGAACTGATATCCACGCGACTTGAGCAGTTCCACGGTTTCGACCGCGAGCCACGGTAGATCGACGATGGCGGTGCGCTCGTCGAGCAGGCTGATCAGCGACATGAGGTGCAAACACTCCGCGGGCCCATTGCCGTAGGGAACCGGCGCTGAGATCACGTCGACGCCTCTGGGCGCCAGTGCTGCGCGCATTTGTGCGATGCCCTCGGCGTTGGTGCGGTAGCCGTAGCCGATGAGCAGCGTTTTGGCATCCAGCCAGACCATGTCTCCCGCTTCGGTCGATCCGGGCGCAGAGGTTTCGGTGAAGATGGGAATCCCGAGTTGGCGACAGAAAGATCCTTGGTGCTCAGCTTCGGGAATGCGGTTCTTCTTCCCCGGACGCATGAGGATCAGCCCGAAATCGGTGGCGAGAGAGGCGTCGTGGGCGTAGGCAGCGTCGAGTGAGAGGTCGGGCAGCGGCGAGAGCTCGATCACTTCTGTTCCAGCACTCTGCAATGCATGGCACAAGATCTCATGCTGCGACTGCGCCATGGCGAAATCGGGAGCGTGATGAAATCCGAGTTCACGCCAGCGCGTGACGCGGTCCGGCTGATCCCATCCGGCGGTGCGCGGCGAACACACCAGCACGCGCTTAAGCGGAGCGACCATGGAGTGGCCGTTGAAGACCACAGTAGTTTGATCGTTTGAAGAAGTGGGCAGACGATCCTCCTCACGCCGAGGCGCGGCAGAGGTGATTCTAAGCGAGGAGGTCGATGGGCGAAACGCGTCCGTGTTCTGGCAAACCTACTGCGCTTCCGTGAGTGTTTCTTCCCCGGGCGCGGGCGCGAAATCAACATGCCCGTCGGCCGGCGGCATCAGATCGCGCATGGCATGCTTGTTCTGCCCGCCGTGCCGGCTGATCCACTGCTTCAGATGCTTGCGCGCTACGGGAGTGAGCTTCGAGAAGAAGAGCCCAGCGCGTCCCTGATCGGCGGCCCAGATTACATCGGCATGGCCGCTGAGGGTCACGTGCGTCCCAGGAAGAGCGAAGCGAATAGGAATGCCGGCTTTCACGGGCACGGCCTCGCTTGACTGGATGGCCAGCCCGTGTTCGCCAATGTCGGTGCTTACGGCGGAGAGTGTGCCGTGCTCCAGTTCCAGATGGACCAGCATCTTGGCTTCGAAGCGTACAGACTTGCGCCGGTTCGCCTTCACGTTCTTCTTTCCCAGCTTGAGCGCGTCGCGGAGAAGTTCGGCATCGAGCGGGCGGTACAGGATGCGGTTTGCTCCTGACTGAAAGGCCTGCCCAGTCCCGGGCCAAGCGCGGCTGGCCACGGCCAGCAGAGTCGGCTTCTGCTCAGCGGGCAGAAGGGCGGCCATGCGGACGGCCTCTGCGGCACAGGCTAAGTCGAAGTCGACAATCAGGGTGGAGCACTCCCCGGCCATCACTAACCGCAGGGCCTCCTGATGAGAGCGGCAGTTGTGCATTTCGATGCTGAGATGATGGAGGGTGGCTTTGATTGTGCCCAGGGACCGATTGTCGTGGCAGAGAACGGCGGCGGCCTTACGCATGATCACAAAGTAAGGTGCTGCCGCCGAGGGGGAAATGTCACAGCAGTAATCGGCGGGCTGGTTACCAAGGCTATCTGTAAATGCTTGAGAACATTGCTTTAACCCGCGCGGGGAGCTTCGTTTGGCCGCTGCTATAATTGAAGATTGCGCCTATAGCTATGAAACGACTGATACGATCAACGACGGTTCTGGCGGTGCGACGGGACGGCAAGGTGGTGCTGGCCGGCGATGGCCAAGTCACACTGGGAGAGTCGGTTATCAAGCACAGTGCCAAGAAGATCCGCCGGCTTTACAACGACAAGATCATCGCGGGGTTCGCCGGGTCCACGGCGGATGCGTTCACGCTGTTCAGCCGGTTCGAGGCCAAACTCGAGCAATATCACGGAAACCTGGGCCGGGCGGCCGTGGAACTGGGGCGAGATTGGCGCACAGATAAGGTCCTGCGGAATCTTGAGGCTCTGCTGCTGGTGTGCGATAAGGAGCAGACCTATCTGCTGAGCGGACAGGGCGACGTGATCGAGCCCGATACCGGCATCGCCGCGATCGGCAGCGGCGGTCCTTATGCGCAAGCCGCGGCCCAAGCCCTGGCCGAGCATACGGAGCTTTCGGCCCGCCAGATTGCCGAAGAAGCCATGAAGATTGCGGGCAAGATGTGCATCTATACCAATGATCGGGTGACGATCGAAGAATTGTAGAGCGTCGTTGGTCGCTGGTCGTCGGTCGTTGGCAAAAGCCAGACCGCTAACGACCAACGGCTAACGACCAACGACTGTTATGGCCATTTACCTTCCCTCCACCGCCGAAGAAGAGCAGCTTGCGCTGGATGATCTGACTCCGCGCGAGATTGTCGCCGAACTCGACAAACACGTGATTGGCCAGAAGGACGCCAAGCGCGCCGTGGCCATTGCGCTGCGCAACCGCACACGCCGGCAGAAACTGCCGCCCGATCTCGCCGAAGAAATCATCCCGAAGAACATCATCATGATTGGGCCGACGGGCGTCGGGAAGACCGAGATCGCCCGCCGGTTGGCGAAGTTGGCGAATTCTCCGTTCCTGAAGGTCGAGGCTTCGAAGTTCACCGAGGTCGGCTACGTGGGACGCGACGTGGAATCGATGGTGCGCGATCTGGTGGAGATCGCTATCGACAACGTGCGCGAAGAGAAGCTGGAAGACGTCGCTGACAAGGCCGAACTCAATGCCGAAGAGCGCCTGCTCGACATCCTTCTGCCGCCTTCGCCGCCGCCGCGCGCCGAGTCTTCGAGCGCGGGTGGCGTCGTGATTGATGGCGGCACCGCGCTAACGGAGTCGTCCAGCCGGACGCGCGAGAAGCTTCGTCAGCAGCTCCGCGAAGGCAAACTCGACGACCGCACGGTGGAGATCGACGTGCGCGAACGCAACTTCCCATCGTTTGAGATCCTGACGAATCAGGGTGTCGAGGAGATGGACGTCAACATCAAGGACATGTTGCCGAACATCTTCGGGCAGCGCACCAAGAAGCGGAAGATGAAGGTCAACGAAGCCTTCGAGTATCTGATCCAGGAAGAAGAACAGCGGCTGATCGATATGGATCAGGTGACGCGCGTCGCCATTGATCGCGTCGAGAACTCAGGGATTGTTTTCCTCGACGAGATCGACAAGATCGCCGGCCGCGAAGGCGGGCACGGGCCGGACGTCTCGCGCGAAGGCGTGCAGCGCGACATCCTGCCGATCGTCGAAGGCACGACGGTCAACACGCGCTACGGGATGGTGCGCACGGATCACATCCTGTTCATCGCCGCCGGAGCGTTCCACGTTTCCAAGCCCAGCGATCTTATCCCCGAACTGCAGGGACGCTTTCCCATTCGCGTCGAGCTGCAATCGCTGACGATGGAAGACTTCGTGCGGATCCTGACGGAGCCGAAGTCGTCACTGGTCAAGCAGTACACCGCATTGCTCGAGACCGAAGGAGTGAAGCTGGAGTTCACGCCCGACGCGCTGGAAGAGGTCGCGCACTTCGCGTTCCGGGTGAACGAGAGCACTGAGAACATCGGTGCGCGGCGGCTGCATACCATCATGGAACGGCTGCTCGACGAGATCAGCTTCGACGCGCCGGAGAAGAAGGGGCAGCAGGTCAACATCGACGCGGAGTACGTACGCAAGATGCTGACCGATATCGTCAAGGATCAGGATCTGAGCCGGTATATTCTGTAGGCAACGGTCCCGAATCGGAACGAAAAAGAGAATTATGTGGGCGCGGGCGACTCGCCCGCGCGCTGCCGAGTGCTACTCTCCTGTTGATGGAGAGAAAGTACCATTACCGCCGCTACCTTCCCCACTACCAAAAGGACGGCCGCGCTTTATTCATCACTTATTCCACCTGGCACAGGTGGCATTTACCTGAAGTGGCGAGAAACCTGGCATTGGAATCCTGCCTTCGAGCGAATGGCAGGAAGTGCAGACTCTACGCGGCGGTCGTGATGCCGGATCACGTTCATCTGATTTGCGTGCCATTGATGGACAAAGACGGTTCCATCTCGATTCCAGAAATAATGAAAACGATCAAGAGCGAGTCCGCTCATCGCATCAATAACGTGTTGGCGAGGACTGGACGCGTCTGGCAGGATGAATCCTTTGATCACATTCTTCGAGGCGATGAAAGTTTGCGAAGCAAGGTGCAATACATATTGGAGAACCCGCTGCGAGGCGGGTTGGTAATACCTCCGCAGGAGTACCGTTGGCTTTGGTGGGATCGTGACCTCGTCGCTCAGGCATCTTGAAAACCTCGCGGGCGAGTCGCCCGCGCCCACATGGTCTGCTATTCTGCAGACACCTTTTTCACCTCATCCTTCATGACAACCATCGACCGAGCCCGTCTCAAATCCCTGATGCAACGCGAACAGAAGAAGTTTGTGGACGAGCGTCCGAAATCGAAGGCGCTCTTTGATCGCGCGCGCAAATCGCTGCTGGCGGGCGTTCCCATGAACTGGATGGTGAAATGGGCGGGGGCGTTCCCGCCGTTTGTGCGCGAGGCGCAAGGCGCGGAGTTCTTCGACGTCGATGGATTGCGTTACATCGACTTCTGCCTCGGCGACACAGGGGCAATGACGGGGCACTCTCCGTTCGCGACGGTCAAGGCGGCAGAAGAGCAGATGCGGCGCGGCATCACGCTGATGCTGCCGGGCGAAGACGCCATCATCGTCGCGGAGGAATTGCAGAAACGGTTCAAGCTGCCCTACTGGCAATTCTCTCTAACGGCGACTGACGCCAATCGTTTTTCCATTCGACTCTGCCGGCAGATCACCGGGCGGCCGAAGATTCTGGTCTTCAACTGGTGCTATCACGGCACGATCGACGAGACATTCATCACGATCGGCACCGATGGGCAGGCAGGGCCGCGTCCGGGAAATATCGGGCCGCCAGTCAATCCCGCGGAGACCACGAAGGTTATCGAATTCAATAGTGTTGCAGCGCTGGAGCAGGCGCTAGCCTCCGGCGACGTGGCCTGCGTGCTGGCCGAACCTGTGATGACGAATGTCGGCATCGTGCATCCGCAGCCGGGATATCACCAGGCGCTGCGCGAACTCACGCGGAAGTATGGCACGTTGCTCATCATCGACGAGACACACACGATCTGCGCCGGGCCGGGCGGATATACGCGCGCGGAGAATCTCGATCCGGATGTGATCGTCTTCGGCAAGGCGATTGGCGCGGGCATCCCCGGCGCAGCCTACGGATTCTCGCAGGAGGTTGCTGACCGAATCGTCGCCAAACAAGAATTGGAAACCTGCGACGTGGGCGGAGTCGGCGGAACTCTCGCCGGCAACGCACTCTCACTTGCGGCTATGCGCGCCACGCTCACCAAGGTTCTAACCAAAGAAGCCTTCGACCGCATGATCCCGATGGCCGAGCGCTGGACGGAGGGCGTGGCCAAGGCGATCGCCGAGGCGCAACTGCCGTGGTCGGTTGCGCGGCTCGGATGCCGCGCCGAGTACATCTTCGGCCCTGAGCCGGAGAACGGGCGGCAGGCGCACGATGCCATGGATTTCGAACTGGAGCGATTCATGCATCTCTACGCCATGAACCGCGGCATCCTGCTCACGCCGTTCCATAACATGGCGCTGATGTGTCCACAGACGGAGACGGAGCATGTGGACCGGCATACCAAGGTCTTCCGCGAGGCGATCAAGGAACTAGCGGCTTAGCCGCCGGGGCCCGTCTCTTGATACTCTTTTCCTTCGCATGAAACGTATAGGGCAGAGGTTTCTGCTGGCGGCGGGCCTGCCGTGGATGTTCGCGGCCTGCGCGACGATCGGACCGCCGCAACCGCCTTCGCTGGACCTGCCGAAACCGCCCACCGATCTGCGTGCGGTACGAAAAGGAGATCACGTCATCCTGACGTGGACGGTTCCAACGCTGACGACCGATCGCGAGACCATCCACAAAATCGGAACAACGAAGATCTGTCGGGCCGCGGGCGACCTGGCCGCATGCGGCCCAGCGGCCGGCGAAGCGCCGCCACACTCCGTTTCAAACATCGGAGGCAAGCCTGAATCGGCGACTCACACCGATACGTTGAGCGCAGAAATGGAAAGTGACGATCCCGGCTCTTTCATCACCTACGCGGTGGAGGTGGCAAATCCGGATCGCAGAGCGGCCGGTCTTTCGAATCGGGTGAGAGTGCCAGCCACTCGCACGCTTCCTGCGCCCCAGGGTTGGCGGGCGGCGGTCACGAAGCAAGGAGTGGTTTTGAGTTGGAGTGGCACGAATATTCCCGCGGCCGCAACCGATGTGCGGTACTTCTACCGCTTCTATCGACGCATGGAGGGCAGTGCGGCGCTCGTGCTCGCGGGCGAGATTCCGGCGGGGGTCGACACCAGCGGCAGCATTACGGACGCAAGCTTCGAATGGGAAAAAACCTACTACTACCACGCGGAGGCGGTGACCCAGATTCCACGCGCGAACAAATCGCCGCTCGAAGTGGAAGGCGACGACTCTCCCGAGGTAAAGGTCTTCGTTGATGACATCTTCCCTCCCGAGGTGCCTTCCGCACTGCAGGCTGTATTCTCCGGTCCGGGACAGAAGCCATTCATCGATCTGGTGTGGGCGCCCGTGGCGGATGTGGATCTTGCCGGATACAACGTCTATCGCCACGAGGAGGGCGCCGCTCCAGTGAAGTTGAATTCCGATCTGACCAAGGCCCCCGCATATCGAGATGAGAACGTCGGGGCGCAGAGGAAATATTTCTACTCGGTGTCCGCCGTTGACGTACACGGCAACGAGAGTGCGCGGTCAGAAGAAGCGACTGAAGTGGTGCCGTAGATAGTTGCGAGCCTTGAGCTATGAGTAAGTCGAACTGCCCAGCATAGAGGCTCGAAGCAAGAGAGGATGCGAGACAGAGAATGAGATATTGCCGATTTCAACTGAACGGGGAAGCTCACTACGGACTGGTGGAGGCCGTCGCCGGGCGCGATGCCATCGTGCGACTGCTGCTGACACCTCCGGAGGAAGCCGACGGCGACATGGAGAGCCTGCGCACGCGGAAGATCGAGGCCATTCCTCTGGAGCAGGCGACCTTGCTGCCTCCGGTGCGGCCCTCGAAGATCGTCTGCGTCGGCCGCAACTACCGCGAGCATGCGGCAGAATTGGGGAATGAAGTTCCCAGGGAGCCACTGCTCTTTCTGAAAGCGCCGTCTTCCCTGCTGTCTCCCGGAGCGACGATCCGGCGTCCGAAGCTTGCGCAGCGCGTGGACTTTGAGGGCGAACTCGGAGTCGTGATCGGCAAGACTTGCTATCAGCCGTCTGCGGACGCCGATATCCGCCAGTACATTCTGGGCTACACGTGCGTCAACGATGTCACAGCGCGCGACCTGCAGAAACAGGATGGCCAGTGGAGCCGGGCCAAGGGCTTCGACACGTTCTGTCCCGTCGGCCCAGTGGTGACGGGTGAGATCGATCCGTGGGCCGGGATTGGTGTGGAAACTCGTGTCAATGAAGCAGTCAAGCAGCAGGGCAATACGCGCGACTTGATTTTCACGCTCGATACCGTGATTCGCTACATTGCGCAGGCCATGACGCTATTTCCGGGAGACCTGATTCCCAGCGGCACGCCTTCGGGCGTAGGGCCGATGATGGCGGGCGACGTGGTCGAGGTCAGCGTGGAAGGAATTGGAACGCTGCGGAATCCAGTGGCGGACGAATAGAACCTTACTATTGCAGCCGGAATCTTTCCCGGATCATCCGCTGCAGGCGCGGCTTGTAGATGAGGTCGAACGCGAGCTCTTTGTCGGGGAACATGGCGAGCGCAGCTTTCTTGGCTCCCGCCGCCAGATCGGAGGCCTCCTCCACAGTCAAGCTGGAGTCTTGCCCAATCACGGACATCACCATGCCAATCATTACCTGCAAGCGCCGGATTTTTCGCCTCTCCTCTTCGAGCTCCCCACGAGCTTCCGGATCGGGCGGTGCAGTTCCGTCTTCGTTTCGATCTTCCCCAGAGAGATTCATGACTTTCCCTTGCCCCCACTATTGGATGACGCCGCGCGCGGCGGCGATGCGTCTCCGATTTAGACCATTCTGCCTCAAATCCTTCGGAAAGCAACCGCACAAACGTGCCGCTAGCGTTCGAGCTACTGAATGACAACCCGCGAGGGCCAATCCACATCTAGTCTGCTGTTGCCGGACGGGAGCGCTCGCAGCTCGTAGAGTAAAATCTCTGCACGGCGCCATTCGCCTCGGAGACCAACTTCCTGAAGGAGAACCCATGGCAGAGCCAATCAATCCGGCAGAGAACCCGACTCCTGCCCCTGATCCGAACGAGAAACTGGTGAAGGTCTTCGACTCGGAGGACGAGTCGGAGGCGCTGGTCGTGAAAGGCCTGCTGGAATCGGCGGGAATCGACAGCGACCTCACGTCGGCTTCGCTGTTGCAGGACGCGTTCCCGGGCCTGGGCGGAATGACGATTCTCGTGCGTGAGGCGGATGCCGAGGCCGCACGGCAGGCGATTGAGGAGCATCGACAAGCATTGCCGGACTCCGACGACGAAACGGCCGAACTGGACGTCATCGAGGAGCCGCCAAAGCAGCCCTGACCGACCGTCCATCCAGATAGAAAGTGACTGCTCCATCCAGATCCGTGCGGTAGACGCGCGTGCCGGCCGCTGCCAGCCGCCCAAGGGTTTCATATCTCGGCAAGCCGAACGAATTCCCCAAGCCAACGGAGATGATGGCAAACTCTGGCCGGGAGGCGTCGAGCAACTCAGGTGTCGTGGCGTTGTTACTCCCGTGATGTCCTACCTTGAGTAGCGTTGCCCGTGGATGTTCCAGGGCCGCGATCCGGCGCTCGGCGCGTTTCTCGGCGTCCCCTTCGAGCAGCAGTGACGACTCGCCATACGTCACGCTCAACACCATGGAATCGTTGTTCTGCGGCTTGCTGCCCACTGGCCAGTCGGAAGGCGGAAACAGCACGCGAACATTTGTGCCGCCAAAGTCGAACTCGTCTCCTTCCCAGCGGCGGACAACCCTCACTCCACAGGAGTGAGCGGTTGCGATGATGTCCTCCAGTGCCCGGCTTGGCGGAAGCAAGCCGATCCACAATTCTTTCGGGCGGAAATTCTTGAGCACAGCGACCATGCCACCGATGTGATCGGAGTGTCCGTGGGTGATGGCGACGGCGTCGAGATGAGTGAGGCCGCGATTCCATAAATATGGGGAAACCACATCTTCGCCGAAGTCGAGTTGTGAACCGCCGGGGCCGATCGGGCCCCCGGCGTCGACGAGGAGTGTTTTGCCCGTGGGCGTAACCACGAGGATTGCGTCACCTTCTCCGACATCTATCGCTGTGACTTCCATCGTGTCTGGACTTGTGCGAGGGTGGGGCGCCACGAAGGTCAGAGCGAGAGATGCAATCAGAGCTGCGAGCAGTCCGATGCCGGTGAAGACTATGCGGCGTCGCGCTGACCACATTGCTACTACCAGCGCAACAGCGGCCAGGCTGATCATCACCGCAGAAGGCATGCCGACCCGCAGATCCGCTAGGCGCACTCCGCCAAGTTCTCGAATCGTTCCCGTGATTCCTTCGAGCGCTGCCGTCGTAAGCAACACTGGAAGTTTGGCGAGCCACGGGGCGATGTATCCCAAGGCGAGCGAGGCCACGGCAGCGGGCATCATGAGCTGCGTCAGCGGAACCACAACCAAGTTCGCGGGCAATCCAATGGTTGTCGCGCGATGGAAGTAATACGCCATCGGCAGGGCGAGTCCGATCTGCATCGTGGCGGAGACGAAGAGTAGATCCCATGCGGCAAACACCAGCCGCGTTGTGCCGCGCACGAGGCGCTCTGCCCATCGGTTGCCGATGAACGCACCCAATTTCGACGAGATGAGTTGCAAGTCCAGACGGAATTGCGCCACTCTCGGCGGGAGTTGAACGGCGAAAATGCGGGAATCCCAGTTCGTCAGTGCCTGACGATAAAGTTGCGAAGTGCGGTCCAGCATCGGGATGCCGATGCCGGCCACGATCAGCACGCAAAGAAACGTCATCTGGAAACTGGCGGTAAAGAGCTGACGAGGATCGACAATCAGCAGTCCGAGCGCCGCCGCGCCGAGCGCGTTCATCATGGCGCGGTCGCGGTAAAGCAGCCGCGTGCCGAGATAGACCGCGCACATCAGCGTCGCGCGCCACACGGGGGCCCCGACGTCTGTGATGAATGCATAGGCTGCGCACGATGCGACCGTGATCACCGTAGCCGGAATTTCGCCGAGGCGCAGGCGGCGAAGCGTCCAGAAAACCACTAACGCGAGAATGCTGACGTTCATCCCCGAGACAACCAGGATGTGGTATGTGCCCGAGCGCTGGAAGTCGGCGCGAGTGTCGCGGTCGATGAACGCCTCCTCGCCGATGATCATCGCGTCAATCAGCGCGGCTTCGCGCGGAGGCCAAAGCTGATGCACCTTGGCGATGACGCTCGCATGCATGCGGCTGCGCAGGCGTTCGATGCGGCTGCCGGAGAATCCAGGGAGGCGCTCGGCGCTTTCGAGTTTCGCCGAGCCCAGAGCGGCGATGCCGCGATCGGCGAGGTATCCCTCGTAGTCAAAGGCACCTGGATTGCGGAAATTACGCGGCACCTTGAGCTTGCTCGCGAAGCGGATGCGATCGCCGTAGCGAAATGCGGAAGAGGGTTGAATGAGCGGATTCGCCTCGTCTTCGGTCGCCACTGGGCTGTAGACATTCAGGCGAATACCGGAATGAACTTCCACGGTGCGGCCGTCTTCGGCTTGAAGCTGCTCGCTCTCGACGTCGAGGGTCTGGCGCAGCTCCCCGAAGCCCCCCTGCTGAATGCGTCCTTCTTTCACCACATGCGCGGTCACCTGGACTTCCCGGCGGTCGGCGTAGGGAAGAATCGAAGTGTCGAGGCGCGGCACGGCGGAGCGCATCTGAATGTGCAGAGCGCCGGCCAAAAAGAACGACGCCAGAGTCAGTATCCATGCAAGGCCTGATCGCCGCGTTACGAAGTAGGCCGCGGCAGAAATGAACGCAGCGCCGGCGGCGATCCACCACAACGCCGGTCGCCACGCATACATGCCAGCGGCAATTCCGAGCGAGTACGCCAGCGCCGCCCACAACATCGGCTGGCGGGAGGCCTTGAATTGAAAGGCTGGCGGACCCTGGGCAGTCGAAGAGATCATCGGGCGAACTCAGCGGACAAGAGTTTCAGCGTGCGAGGTGAACAACACTTTCGAGGTGGTAGGTCTGTGGGAACAGGTCGAACAGATGCACCTGCTCGATCCGGTAGCCTCCGGCTAGCAGGATCGCGAGGTCGCGCGCCAGTGTCACGGGATCGCATGAGACATACACAACGCGTGGCGCGCCCAAGGTCACCAGGCTGCGCGCCACGCGTTCTCCCAGGCCACCACGAGGCGGGTCCACCACCACCAGGTCGGGCCTGAACGGCACAGGGGGAAGCACTTCGCCCTTCCTGGATTGCCTCGTTTTGTCGCCACCTAAGTACTGTTCGGTTGTGGACCGAACAGCTTCTGCATTCAAGGGCAGATTGTAGGAAAGATCGGCTGTGGAAGTCTGTGATGACTCCACAGAAACGACGTGACGGATGTCACCAAGGGCTGTGGAAAACAGCCCAACTCCTGCATATAGATCAATTGCGGACTCGCCCGTCTGGCCTTCGGTGACAATATTTATCAGCTTGTCGGTCAAATAGCGGTTGGTCTGGAAGAAGGATCCCGCGCTGACGCGGTAAACAGCCCGTGCAGTCTGGTAAGTGAGATGATCCGCTTCTACCGTCAGCAATTTCTCTTGCGCGTTCGGATCGCCTTTCTCCGCGTCTCGAAAAACGACGACTCCGGCGATCTCCGGCATCGATGCGCGGAAGTCCTCGGCCCAGGATCGCAACGCAGATCGGCGCGATTGCTGATTCGCGGTGACTTCGACCAGCAGTTGCGAATCGTCGGCATTGGCAAAGAATTCGACCTCGTCCACACCGGGCGGCACTTTGCCCGCGCGGCCGTTTTCCCACAAGGCTGCGATGCCCCGATTGATCAGCTTTGAGCTGATCGGACAGTTTTCCACTGCGAGCAACTCGTGCGAAGACATCTTGAAATATCCCGCTTTGAATTCCGGCGTTGCCTGCACCTGCAGGCGCGAGCGGTTGCGGTAGTTCCACGGCGGTGAAGCGTGAACTTGAATATCGACCGACAATTCGAGCTTTGCGGTACGCCGCAACGTCTCGCGCAGGATATCTTTCTTGATTTCGAGCTGATGATCGTAGCTGGAGTGCTGATAGTGGCAACCTCCGCAGCGTCCGAAGTAAGGGCAGGCGGGCTCGATCCGGTGCGCCGACGGCTCGACGATCGACTCAGCTTTTGCCCGGGCGAAACCGGACTTTTGTTCGGTGACGACAGCTTCTATTTTCTCGCCCGGCAGAACGAAGGGCACGAAGACCGCCTTGCCGCGGCCTTTCTCGTCGGCGGGCAGGTGTGCAAGCCCGTCGCCGCCGTAGATCATCTTTTCGACTGTGAGGAGCAAGGGGTGATCAGGTGGCGACATGGAGTTGAAGGTTCAGGAGTTTTGGCGTTCGATTAGACACCTTCACGTGCACGACCAACGGATCAAAGTTCTTCATCGAGATCATCAGATGGTAAACCTTGCTCTTGTGCGTCTGCGGCAAGCTGAAGTTTCCATTCGCGTCGGTGATCGTGCTCTGGATTACCGCCTTCCTATCCGCCGAGACCTCCGCCACAGTCGCCCGGCGATTGGCGCTCCTGTGGTGTCAGTTACGACTCCTGACATGGCCTTCGCAACCTGGACCTTTTGAATTTCAATGATCTCGACTCCACCCAGGGCTGAACCGGCAGACATCGCCATCAGGGGTAACAGCACAAGCAGGCGCGTGAGCACATTGTTCATACCGTTCCTCCCAATCTTATTCTAGATCGCCCGCCCCGCGGCCGCCCCAGAAGCCCATGCCCACTGAAAGTTGAAGCCACCGAGGTGGCCGGTGACATCCACGACTTCTCCGATGAAATATAAGCCAGGCACCTTGCGGCACTCCATGGTTTTCGCGGAGAATTCGTCGGTGTCGACGCCGCCGACCGTCACCTCGGCCTTCTCGAAGCCCTCCGTGCCCGCAGGGTGGATCGTCCAGGCGTGCAGTTGGCGTTCGAAGTCGGCGAGGCCAGAGTTTGTCCACGAGGTCGGTGGATACAGCTCAAGCCAACGGTCGGCGAAACGTACGGGAAGGACCTCTTTCAACTCCGAGCGAAGAGTGCCGATGCTTCTGGGAACCTTGGCATCACGAAAGATTCCTGTTACCTCTCGTTCCGGAGCCAGGTTGATCGTCACCGCGTGCGGCTTCTGCCAGAAGGACGACACCTGCAGGATCGCTGGGCCGCTGAGGCCGCGGTGCGTGATCAGCATCTTCTCGCGGAAACTTTGGCCGTTGCAGGAGGCTACAACCTCAGCGGATACTCCCGCGAGGTCGCAGTATCGCGATCGATCTTCCGACGTGAGCAGCAGCGGCACCAGCCCCGGACGCGGCTCGCGAATCTTGACTCCGAACCGCCGAGCCAGATCGTATCCGAACGAAGTCGCTCCGATCTTCGGCACGGACATGCCGCCGGTGGCGACCACAAGCGCGGGTGCTCGGAACTCTCCATCGTCAACCTGCACGACGAAACCATCGGCGTGCTTCACTTCGCGAATCTTTGCACTCAGTAAAATGCTAGCTTTCGCCGCCCGGCACTCCTCTTCCAGCATCGCCACGACCTCGCGAGCCGAGCCGTCGCAGAATAACTGTCCGAGCGTCTTCTCGTGATAGCGGATGCGATGCTTCTCGACCAGCGCAATGAAATCGGTGGGCGTGTACCGTGCCAGCGCCGATTTGGCGAAGTGCGGATTCGCAGAGAGGAAATTCTCGGGACGGCAGTGAAGATTGGTGAAATTGCAACGGCCGCCGCCGGAGATCACGATCTTCTTGCCGATGCGGTCGGCATGTTCGAGGACGGCGACGCGGCGTCCGCGCTTGCCTGCCTCGATTGCACACATCAGGCCGGCGGCCCCGCCTCCGAGAATCAATGCGTCGAATGTCTGCGTCACGGGCGATTACATGTAAAACAAACTCAGCCGCGGCAGATGGTATTTCTCCAGCAGCCGCTTCTGCACATACTGTTTCTGCAGTTGATCAATCTGCGGGCCCGACATCTTACGACGGTAGGGGGCCAAATCGCGGTCCGCCTCTGCGCGGACGGCAACCAGTTCCTCATCTGCTGTCGACGTGAGCAGTGCCGCAAACAGTTTCTCTTCGAGCACGGTCAGCCGGCGTTCCAAGTCTTCCAGACGCCCGAGAGATTTGCCTGCCACTTCTGACGCCAGTTGACGTAGCGTCTGCGCTGCCTCGCGCACCATCGTCCGCGCGGTACCCGCGCGTTCTGGAATCTTCGCCGCTTCGAGCGCCGCCGCGTTGCGTTGAAGAAATGTCGAGACGGTTTGTGGCTCGAATCCTTCACTCGCCCGAGATTGAGGGGGAGCCTCACCCACACCCACCACCGCTTCCTTCATGTCCTCGGCGGCGGCCAGCACCTCCTGCGAGCAATACGCCAGGCTGTTGACCTTCTTTGTCTTTGACGGACGCTGGTCGTAGCGATCAAAGGCCGCATCGATCCCGCGCAACACGGCTTCGAGCGGAATCCCCGCGTCTTTCCAGGTTTCAATCAAAGCCCAATCGAGCGTCGAGAGCAGCAGACCTCCGCCACGCCGCTGCAAGTAGCGGTCTTCAATCTCGGTGAAGTAGTTGAAGTAGTTTTCCACGACGGCTCAGCGAGTGGAACGGGCGGCGGCAGGCGCCTTGTCCCCGTTGGGGGATTTCTGACCGTTCTTGGTTGGCGGCTTGGCAGCCTTGGACGTCGCTTTGCCAGCGGTGTCCCGGCGCCCCGGGGCGTTGCGCTCCCAGATGATGCGCAGCCCTTCGAGGGTGAGAAAGTCGTCGACCTGCTTGATGTATTTCGAGCCCGTGCCGATCATCGGCCCGAGCCCGCCAGTCGCGAGCGCGCGTGTGTCGGGGCCGAGTTCCTTGAGCAGGAGTTCGAGAATGCCGTCAACCAAGCCGAGATATCCGTAGTACAGACCAGACTGCAGGCTGCCGACGGTATTCGATCCGATCACGCGCTGCGGCTTGCGAATCTCGATGCGCGGCAACCTTGCGGTGCGCTCGAACAAGGCGTCAGCCGAAATGCCGATTCCCGGGCAGATCACTCCGCCCAGATACTCCCCTTTGGCCGAGACGCAATCGAAAGTCGTGGCCGTTCCGAAGTCGACGACGACGCACGGGCCGCCGTACTTCTCAAACGCCGCAACGGCGTTGACGATGCGGTCCGCGCCGACCTCCGCGGGATTGTCGTAGTGCACCGGCATCCCGGTCTTCACGCCGGGCTCAATAAACAGGGGACGCAAGTCGAAATACCGCTCACAGACTTGCCGCAGAACAGGATCGAGTGGTGGCACGACGGATGAGACCACGATCCCGTGAATGCCCTTCGATTCCAGGCCGGCCATCGAAAACAGATTGCGGAAGAGCACGCCGTACTCGTCGACCGTGCTGGTGCGCGACGTCGCCACACGCCAGTTTGCGACAAGCCGCTCCCAGCGCGGCGCCTCGTCGTCTTCGCCGCCTGGATGAACCTTATGAACCCGGGCGAAGACGCCCAGCACCGTATTCGTGTTTCCTACATCGATGACTAGAAGCATAGGACGAATGCTATTGGCTCTTGACTCTCGGCCGTTGGCACATTGCCGGCTGCGGTCGATCTCCAAGGGCTAAGTGTCAACTGCTAATTGCGGAGCAACTACCGTTCCCGCACCGTTCCGCTCAGCACGACCTGCAGTCCGTGCGGTGTGCGCACCTGCAAAAACCCTCGCGGATCAAGTCCTTCCGTGGTCCCCTCAAACGCGGAACCGTTCTCCTCAATGCGGACTTTCTTTCCGAGCACCCATGACGAGTTATCCGCAAAGCGCCGCAGAATGGCGTCTTTCGCGTCGGTATCGCCGATCAACTGCCGATACTCTCGGTCCAGTGATTTTAGCAAAGCGGCGACCAGCTCCACGCGCGACCACTCACTGCCCGTAGTGAGACGAAGTGAAGTTGCGGGCAAGTCTGTGGGGAAACTGTCCTGATTCACGTTGATGCCGATGCCGACGACGATGTAGCGTACTCGCGTCGCCTCGGCGTTCATTTCGGCAAGAATTCCGCAGACTTTCTTGCCGTTAATAAGAATATCGTTGGGCCACTTCAGGTCGATGGGAACGCGCGAATCCACGTTGTGAATTGCCGCCTCCACGGCCAGCCCAACCGCAAGGGAGAGTGCAAGGACATCCGACGGCGGCAGCGCGGGACGCAAGATGACGGAACAATAGATGCCGGTCGACCGGGGCGACTGCCAGGAGTTGGCTCCGCGGCCGCGGCCGGCCGTCTGCTCTTCGGCCAGAAACACGCTGCCTTCGGGAGCGCCCTCAGCCGCGGCGGCCATGGCCACTGTATTCGTCGATCCGACTTTGTAGAAATGATGCAGGTGCGCATTAAAGATCGTGCCGCGCACCAGAGGACGCAGAATTTCCGGGAGCAGCAAATCGGGAACAGAGCGCAGTTGATACCCCGTTGCAGGGTGCCCGGCTACGTCGACACCCATGCCGCGCAGTTGCTGAATCAGCCGCCAGACTTCGGAGCGGCTGGAAGAAATCTCGTCGGCGATCTTGGTTCCGCTGACCACAACCATCGCGTGCTCCATGAGGAGACGCACGATCTGGCCCAGTCGAAGATCCGTCGGCTGCTGGTGCGGCGCGGACCTGGCGGCCGCGTTCCGCGCCGGCTTGGGCTCTCGAGTTGTGCCGGTCTTGCCGATGCCGGAATTATGCGCGAATCCCGGCCAAACAACAAATCCCTGGTTACTGCGCCGTCTCGGTGAACGTCACTACTGGATGTCCGAGCGAGTATTGCCCTTCGGCGGTGACCTTTACGATCCGCGCCGCCGATGGCAGCGTCAGCACGACTGACGCTTTCCCCGTGGAATCCGTGGTTACGATTCGGCTCGATAGTGTTCCGGCATTGGTCGTGAAGAACACCGTCCCCCCGGACGCGCTGCCGCCCGATTGCCCAGGATTGAGAGTAACGGCGAGCGTCAGGTTGCTGCCCGCCTTCGCCTTCTGATTGTCGCCCGTCTTAGTCAGGGTCGCGGGAGGATTGCCTACGATGATCCATCCGCCTTGCTGCTGCGCGACGCCGTTGGAGTCAGTGCTTGGCACGCTGTAGTGATAGAAGCCGGGAGTCTTGCCCGCCGTCACCGTGATGGTTCCACTGTGTCCCTTGATCAAGCTCAGTTGCGTCATCGCCAGGCTGATGCCGCTGTCGGCGGTGGGCGTGCCCAGCGTGACGGTCGCGGCACCCGAAGTGACTCTCGGATGCAGCGTCGCCGTGTTACTGGCAGCAACCATTGTCGTGTCGGGATTCAGATCCCACTCCGCGCCCGGCGTCTGCGTGGTGCCGGACACAACCAGCAGCGTCGCCGAATACGGCGCGAACGTCATGCTCGACGACCATGCCGATGTCTTGCCGGCGACGATCTGCGTCGGAGCCGCCGATGACAGCGTGTACGACATCATCTGTGATGGCGTAAATCCGTTCAGCGCGAACTGCACCTGATTGCTGTTCGACGGGTCCTTATTCAGCACCAGCAGAGTCATCGTCGTGCCGGTCGAGTTCAGCGCGGCGTAGCTGCTAAACAAGCTCGGGTCGCCGTTATTTGTGTCAGAGATCGAGACAGTACCGAATCGATGATGCGCGCCGTCGTAGTTCGTGAACAGTTTCAGCGCCAGATAATTCGGATTGCCCGGCACAGGAGCAACCCAGCGCGATGCCAGGTACATGCGCTCGCGGCCGAGAATGCCATAGGCATCGGCGTCACCAAGAGCTGTCGAGAAATCCGACTCGCCCGCAATTGCCGCGCTCCATTCGGTGAAAGCCACCGGCGTCCCGGGATAAATCATGTTGGCGGTTGCCCGGATGCGCGGGATGCGGAACGGAATCGTCTTGTTCGGCTGAATGAATGTTGCCCAGTTCTGGTTGATCGATCCGGATTCGCTGACATATGTCGGATCCCAGTAATCACGATAGATGCGTGCCGCCAGCGCCTGCTTCTGCGCCTGCGTCCAGGTCGAGGTGTCGGGAGTATCGGGATACGCGTGCAGGTCGAGCACATCCACTGACCGCTTTCCGTCGCGTTTGTCCGCCCAGTAGACCTCGTTCAGCCACCATGGCACCAGATCGACACCGGCGTGCGTTCCTTTGTCATTGTTGTCAGCGCCATTCCAGTAGAACCACCAGCAGCAGCTCACCGGACCGAGCCGGATCGCCTTCGGGTCCCACACTTTCAGGTTGCGGGCCTCGGTGATGAATGTGTCGCGCATCTCGTTGTAGGCGGTCGGCGAAGGATGCACGTCGCGGTGCGTGCCGCCCCAAATGTCGATCTCGTTATCCATGTCGTAGAAGTGCGGAGCGGTGCCGAAGGCGGACGAAAGAGCGGCCGCCCACTGATTGCGGTAGACGCTGCCTGCCGGATCATTCGTCCCGGGCTGATCGAGCAGGGGAACATTCGCATCTTTCGGATTGGCGGTCAGCGTCGTGCTGCAATCCGTCTTCAGGCCATTGCCAGCGTCGGAGTTGAAGGGATCCGCCGAGCACTGCGAGCCATACTTCGAAACCGAGAAACTCCAGTGGCCATTCGATCCGTTCTCAGTGCTCTGTGCCACCCACGGCAGCATCACCATGGTCATCAACGGATGGCTGCCGGCACTCTTAACGTCGGTGATGAACTTGGCCGAGTCGGCGTCGCCAATTTCGGTGTAGTTGAAATCTTCGTAGTACCAGTCGTTCGCAGCGTTGTAGGTGAAGAGCTTCCAGTTGTAGCGCGACGTGGCGTTGCCGCCCCAGCGAACGATTGTCAATCCACTGTCTTTGATGGTCGCAGCGCCCTCCGGATAGGCGCCGCCGTAAACGTAAGCACTGATGTTGTGGCGATTGCTGAGCGCATCGACATTTACGTTGATATTCACAACGGCAGCCGGCAAGATTTCGCCAGAGGCGTTGGCGGACTGAGACGCCGATGTAGCTTGCCCCTTACCTTCAGGGCTTCCGGCGTGAGAGGCGGTGACGACTAAGACGAGGATGAGCAGCGAAGCGAGGATGCGTCCAGAGGAAAACATAGGGGGAGGACCTCCGAGAACCCAAGTCTAGCGCTGCTTTTCAGACTCGAGCGCACGCAGAAGTACATCTGTTCGAAAATCCGGAAACAATGCGAAGTGTTAGTACTTTCGGCCAGGCTCGGGTGATGACCGGAAGGACAACTCAGGCGGGAATGACTCGCAGGCTCATATCGGCGGCGTGCGTGGAATGCGTGAGCAAGCCCACGGAAATGAAATCAACTCCAGCCTCCGCATAGGCGCGAACGTTTTCCAGACGAATTCCGCCCGAGCATTCGACCGGGATGCGTCCACCGGTTTTGCGCTCGTCCTGGTGTGAGCAACGCTCCACCGCGCGGCGAACGTCCTCTACCGACATGTTGTCAAGCAAGATGGCCTCGGCGCCGTTCGCCAGCGCGAGTTCCAGTTCATCGAGGTTGCGCACCTCAACCTCAATCGGCTGCGATCCGCGGCGATTGCGATGCGCGTGCTCAAGAGCCAACGCAATCCCGCCGGCAAGGGCGATGTGATTGTTTTTGATGATCACGCCGTCGGAGAGGTCGAGCCGATGATTCTGTCCGCCCCCGCAGCGCACCGCATATTTGTCGATGACGCGCAGTCCGGGCGCAGTTTTGCGAGTGTCCAGAATGCGGGCATGCGTTCCCGACACCGCTTCCACGAACTTACGAGTCAGCGTGGCGATGCCGCTCATCCGCTGCAGGAAATTCAGGATCACCCGCTCACAGGAGAGAATCACGCGCGCATCGTGGCGGATCACGGCGATGGACTGTCCCTGCCGCAGGCGCACACCATCGAAAATTTCCGGATGCGTCGTAACTTCGCATGGCGACGTCACGGCGCCGTCGAGCGCGGCATAGACTTCGAGGATTCGTGCTACGCACCCAACGCCTGACAGGATGCAGTCTTGCTTGGCGATGACCGTGCCCACCGCACGCTGGTTGGCATCAATGCAGGCGTAGCTGGTCGCGTCGCGCGTCGCCCGGTCCTCGAGCAGCGCAGTTTCTACAATCGCCGTAAACCGCCGTGAACTCCAGTGCATAGATTCAGTTGCCAATGGCCACTAAGGGCCGTGTTAGGGACAGCCGCCTCGGCTATCCCGGCCCGAGCCGTTACTTGGAAACCTTTTGTCTGTCTTCGCGGAGTGCCTTCAATATCGCCAGCAGATCGCTATCCTTCTCGCCGGATTGTTCGGCCGGATAACGAAAATTGACGAAAACCCAATGGCCATTTTCCCTTGCAACCTCCGCGACTACGTGAACCTTTTTGTCCTCTTGGCCGTTGCATACGTTGTGGACATCGACAAGGTATACGTCTCGGTTCTTGCGGACTTTTCTTGCCGTGTTGCGCTCACATGGATCCTGGTTGGCAACAAAGGGATCCCAATCCAAGCCGACAATGTCACCCGGTACTTTGGCTTGTGCATCTTCGTCCGCCTTAAGGGCGCGAAAGAGTTTGGGATCGAAGTCAGCGGGTCTCTGCTGCCAACTGAATGGCTTTTTGGTGCCGAACGCCTTCAAAGACCCGGGAATGTACCAATCGTAGAACTTCTGCACGAACAGCCGTGCGGAATCTGAAGGGTCTTCGCTCGCCTTGGTCTGGGCTTGAGTTACAGAGCCCGATATCAACACAAAGAAAGCGAGTATCGAAATTCCAAGGTTCCTCATTTGCAGCCTAGTTCCTTCAGCTTGCTCAGCGTCTTTTCGCGAAGCACCGCCAGTTCCTGCTGCTGCTTGCGCAGATTCTCGACCACATTCTGCGGAGCTTTCGCCAGGAACTGCTCGTTGCCCAACTGCCGCTGCCCATTCGCGACGGCCTTCTCCAGCCGCTCGAGTTCCTTCTTCTGGCGCTCGCATTCGGCGGTCACGTCGATCTTGCGCTCGTACACAACATGAACGTCGAAGCGCGCCGTGCTGCGAGCTCCGGCGACCTTCGCCAGCGATCCCGCGACAAAAGAAATCGTCTCCACGTTCGCCAGACGCTCGACCGCGCCGCGATTGTGTTCGATCATGGTGCGTATTTCGGGCTCATGCGCGAATACTTCGATCGGCACTTTGACCTTGGGCTCAACTTTCAACTCAGCCCGAAGATTGCGAATGCTGACGATCAGGTCCTGCAGGACCGCCATTTCGGTCTCTGCCGCTAGATCGATCTGCTTTTCATCCGCCTGCGGGAAAGATGCGAGTGCAATTGACTTCAGCGCCCGCTTGCCCTCATACATCGCCTGCCAGATCTCTTCCGTGATGAACGGCATCACCGGATGGAGCAGTCGCAGCGATGCCTCAAACAAGCTGACCAAGTTCGCGCAGGCCGCCTTCGCCGCACTCTTGTCTGCGTCTTCTTCGAAGTTCAGCCGCGGTTTGATCAATTCCAGATACCAGTCGCAAAACTCGCCCCAGAAGAAGTCGTAAATGCTGTTGGCAGCTTCGTGAAAGCGGTAAGCCTCCAGCGCTTCATTGACGTTCGCCACGACTCGATTGAAGCGCGAGAGAATCCACCTGTCCTCGAGCGCGACAGCGTGGAATCCAGCAACGCCTGTGTAGGGACGGACGCCTCGTCCGTCCCCGGGCCGCAGGCCCGGTACGTTGCCGTCAGATGGCCGCGTCTTCGACGCGTCCAGGGCGGACGAGGCGTCCGCCCCTACACGGTCCACGTTCATGAACATGAACCGCGCGGCGTTCCAGATCTTGTTCGCGAATGCGCGATAGCCGTCCGTCCGGCTCTCGTTGAACGCGATGTCGGTGCCCGGCGCAGCCATCGCAGCAAGGGTGAACCGCGTCGCATCCGTGCCGAAGCGCTCGATGATCTCCAGCGGATCGATCACGTTCCCCTTGGTCTTCGACATCTTCTGCCGCTCGGCGTCGCGCACGAGGGCGTGAATGTAGACGCTACGGAAGGGAACGCTGTCATTCTTCTTGTCCGCCCAGCCACTTGCCTTTTTGATCGCCGCATCCTGCTCGTGTCCCTGCATGAAGTGGCAGCCGAACATGATCATGCGCGCTACCCAGAAGAACAAAATCTCGTACGCCGTGATCAGCAGCGTCGTCGGATAGAACACCGCCTGGTCGCGCGTCTTCTCCGGCCAACCGAGTGTCGTGAACGGCAGCAGCCCCGACGAGAACCAGGTGTCGAGCACGTCCGGCACCTGCTCGAGTTTCGCCCCGCCACACTTCGGGCACGTCAACGGCTCCTCCCGCGCCACGATGACTTCCTTGCAGCCCTTGTTCGCGCACGTCCACGCCGGAATGCGATGTCCCCACCACAACTGTCGTGACACGCACCAGTCGTGGATGTTGTTCATCCAGTTCAAATAGATTGTGCGGTAATTCTCGGGGACGATCGTGATCTCGCCCGTCTCCACGGCCGCTTTGGCCAGATCGGCCAGTGGCTGAATCTTTACGAACCATTGCTCGGAGAGCCGCGGCTCAATCACAGTACCGCAGCGGTCGCACTTTCCGATCGCCAGCGCGTAATCCTTCTCGGCAACCAGGAACCCCTGTTCGCGCAGATCGTGCAGCACGCGCTTCCGCGCCTCGAAGCGGTCGAGCCCCGCATACGCACCCGCATTCTGGTTCATGTGCGCGTGCTCATCCATGACGTTGATCTGCGGCAGGTTGTGACGCTTGCCCGCTTCGAAGTCGTTAGGATCATGCGCCGGCGTGACCTTCACGGCGCCCGTGCCGAACTCCGGCTGCGCCAGTTCGTCGGTGATGATCGGAATCTCCCGGTTCATCAGCGGCAGCATGACCTTCTTGCCGTGCAGATGCGTGTAGCGCTCGTCCTTGGCGTTGACGGCAATCGCCGTATCGCCCAGCATCGTCTCCGGACGCGTCGTCGCCACGGTGATGAATTCGGGCTTTCCGGAAGCAGAGCTGCCAATGACCGGATAGCGAATCTCCCACAGCTTGCCCGCGGTGTCCTCGTGCTTCACTTCGAGATCGGAGATCGCGGTCCCGTGCCACGGGCACCAGTTGACGATGTAGTTCCCGCGATAGATCAGCCCTTGCTCATACAGCTGAACGAACACCTCGCGCACGGCGTGCGAGAGATTGTCGTCCATGGTGAAGTACTCGCGGTCCCAGTCGACGGACGCGCCGAGGCGCTTCATCTGGTCGAGGATGGCGCCGCCGTACTCGCGCTTCCATTCCCAGACGCGCTCGACGAATTTCTCGCGCCCCATCTCGCGGCGCTTTTTGCCCTCTTTTTCGAGCTGCTTCTCGACCATCATCTGCGTGGCGATGCCGGCGTGATCGGTGCCGGGCAGCCACAGCGTGATGAATCCGCGCATGCGATGCCAGCGCACGATGATGTCCATCTGCGTCTGGTTGAGCATGTGGCCCATGTGCAGGCGCCCGGTGACGTTCGGCGGCGGCAGCAGCAGGGTAAACACCGGCCGAGTTTCACCCTCCGGCGGCGTGGGGACGGAGAAGATTTTTTCTTTGATCCAGTAGTCAGCCCAGCGCTTTTCGATCGCGCCCGGCTCGTAAGCTTTCGGAAGTTCGTGCGGCATAGAAAGAAGTCAGCACTCAGCCGCCGGCAATCAGCCAGCGAAAGTCCTGCACACTGTCATCCCGACCGGAGCAACAGCGTCGCGAAGCGAGGCTGTCGCGCAGTGGAGGGGACACGGCGTTAACGCCTTCCACTGACTGCTGAGTGCTGACTGCTGAGTGCTCTCTTTGATCTTATATGCGCGAGAAAAGAAGGGCAAACGAGGCGGGGCAGAATGGGACAGCAACGGCGCACATCTGGCTGCAATTTCGTTCGCGACGCGTATCGCATAGAATCAGGGCGGATACACGTGAGGTGCCCGTATGAGCAATATTTCTCGACACCGGGTGGGAGAGCTGCAACGGGGGGTCTTTAAGATCCTCTTGGATCACTCCGAGGGGCTTCCCGCAAAGGAAGTCATCAGCCGTATGCCACAGGTGGTTCCGCCTACAGATTTCGAGAAAGGTGATTATCCGAAGCACCCCGGAATTCAGCGATACGGGAAGATGATTCGTTTCGCAACCATTGGCCCAGTAAAGGCGGGCTGGCTCATCAAGGAAAAAGGAAAATGGTACCTGACAGAAGAGGGCAAAAAAGCGTATTTGCAGTTTCAGGACCCTGAGGAATTTCGGCGTGAAAGCAGCCGGCTGTACTACCAATGGCTAGACAAGCAACCTAAGGATGCACCCGACGCAGTAGAAGAGTTTGATGAGGAAATAGGCACAAATGAGAGAATTGCTGACGCTTCCAGCACGGTGGAAGAAGCAGAAGAGACGGCTTGGAAGGAAATTGAAGAGTACATACAAGCCATCAACCCCTACGATCTCCAGAAACTCGTAGCCGCGTTGCTGCGTGCCATGGGGTACCACATTGCATGGATTTCTCCGCCTGGACCTGACAGAGGGATCGACATCCTCGCCCATAACGACCCTCTAGGCACGAGTACACCGCGCATCAAGGTTCAGGTGAAACGCCGTGCTGACAAGATCAATGTAGATGGCTTACGAGCGTTCATGGCACTCTTGGGTGAACAAGACGTCGGAATCTTCGTAAGTACCGGCGGGTTCACGAGCGATGCTCAATCGGAAGCACGTACCAAAGAAACGCGCAAATTGACTTTGATTGACCTGGAGAAACTTGTCGACCTGTGGATTGAGCACTACAGCAAGGTAACCGAGTCTGACAAACGGTTGCTGCCTCTAAAGCCGATCCACTATTTGGCACCCGTCGATTAGGCCCACTGAAAATGAGGTCCTATCCTCTGAAGGCGGAGTGCATATTCCGTCCATTGCTGTTCTGAGCCTGTCACACGGGGCGCTCACCACTCATACACGACCGCCTCATACCCTCGCAGCTTCCCGTCGCTAGCCGGCGTCGGATAATTTCCCACCAGCACTTTCACCTTACTCAGATCCATCCCAGTGTTTGCTGACGCCTCGTGGTCGGTGAAGTTGAGCAGCACGAGCAGCTTCTTGCCATCCATCTCGCGCGTGTAGGCGTACACGTTCGGGTTGTCTTTATCGAGCAACGTGTACTTCCCATAAATCAGCACCGGATTCGCCTTGCGCAGCTTCACCAGTTTGCGGAAGTAGTTCAGGCAGCTGTTCGGGTCGACGTCCTCTTTGGCGACGTTGACGTCGGCATGGTTGGCGTTGATCTTCAGCCACGGCTTGCCGGTGGTGAACCCGGCGTTGGGCGTGCCGTCCCACTGGAAAGGAGTGCGGCCATTGTCGCGCGCCGAGATCTTGGCGGCATTCAAAAATGCCTGCGTGTCGCGTCCGGCATTCTTTTCGAGCTGATACCAGTTGCGCGTCTCGATGTCCTGATAGTCCTCGATGCTGTCGAACCTGATGTTGGTCATGCCCAGCTCATCGCCGTTGTAGTAGTAAGGAGTCGCGCGCATGGTGAGCAGGAATGTGGTCAGCATCTTCGACGACAGATCGCGCCACTGCGGCGAATCGTTGCCCCAGCGCGTGACCATGCGCGGCTGGTCGTGGTTGCCGAGATAAATCGTGCCCCAGCCTTTGTCGGCGAAGACGGCGTCCCACTTGCTGTAGATCGCCTTGAAGTCCGTCAGCTTCCAGCCATTGGGATCGGGAATTTTGTGCGAGTTCGGCAGATAGCCTAAGCCGACGCCGTCGAAGTGATAGAGCATGTTCAGTTCGTGGCGTTCGGCGTCGACATATTTGAGAGCATCGTCGGGCGTGACGCCGATGCCTTCCGCCACCGACATCACGTCGTACTTGCTTAGCGCTTCTTTGTTCATCTGCTGCAGGTATTCGTGAGTATGCGGACCGTTCGCGTAATAGAGAACGAAGTTGCCGTGATACTCGGGCGGCAGCGGCGGGTAGGTTGTGTCCTTCGAAATGAACGGGATCACATCCATGCGGAATCCGTCGACGCCCTTGTCGAACCAGAAACGCATCATGGAAAAAACTTCGTCGCGGACCTTGGGATTCTCCCAGTTCAGGTCGGGCTGCTTCTGCGAAAAATAGTGCAGGTAATAACTGTTGGTTTTGTCGTCGAACTTCCAGGCGTCTCCATTGACGTCAAAAAAGCTCCAGCGCGCCGCCGGCTTGCCTTTTTCGGCGGGCCACCAATGGTAGTAATTGCGGTAAGGGTTGTCGCGCGAGCTGCGCGACTGCTGAAACCACGGATGCTCATCGGAACTGTGATTCACCACCAGATCGAGCACCAGCTTGATGTGGCGCGCATGCATCCCGGCGAGGAGTTCGTCGAAGTCCTGCATGGTGCCGAATTCCTTCATGATGCCGCGATAGTCGCTGATGTCGTATCCATTGTCGTCATTCGGCGAACCAAAGATGGGATTGAGCCACACGACGTCGATCCCGAGCGACTGCAAGTAGTCGAGCTTCGAGATGATGCCTCGCAGATCCCCGATGCCGTCGCCGTTCGAGTCCTGGAACGAGCGCGGATAAATCTGGTAGACCACGGCCTCCTTCCACCACTTGCGATCGTTATTGGAGGCGCTTGGAGTCTGGGCGAGAGCAAGAATGGGCAAGGCAATTACAACCAAAAGTGCGATTTTCAGCAGGCTGAAGGGAAACATGCGCCGAGAGTACGCCTAAGCCGAGCGGAAGGCAAAGCGCAGGAGGCGGATCCGGCGACCCGCCTCCTCTGCGCTAGGGCTCACTGCCCGTTTCTACGGAAACGGAACCGCAACCTGGACCTGGTTGGAGTGCACGCTTTCCAACCCGGACGAATCCACGGCTGTAGTCGCGTAGTAGTACGTCTGTCCCGACACCGCCGTGTTGTCGTTGTAGCTCATGGCGGAGTCGAGGGAAGAGTTGAGTTTTGTGTACGACCCGGAAGGGGAAGTCGCGCGATAGATGTTGTATCCGGTGACATCGGTCGAAGTACTCGGATTCCACGACAGGCCCACGATGTGCTGGATCGTCGCGCCGGTGCCGCTGGCCGCCTCGGTCGCAGTGCCCGAGCTGCTTGTAAAAAAGGAAAGGCTCGCGGACAACGAACCGCTCGTCGTCGGCGCAAAGGTCACGGTAAACGGAGCACTTTGTCCGGCCGGCAGAGTGAGCGGCAACGTCAGTCCACTCACCGAGAAAGCCGAACTGCTCGAACTCACCGACGACACGGTCACGCTTCCGCCGCTGGCGGTCACGGTTCCACTTTTCGTCTGCGTGGTTCCGACAGTCACGTTGCCGAAACTCATCGAGCCGGGGTTTACGCCGACGCTACCGTTGGCGACTGTTCCGGTTCCCGACAACGACACAGGAACCGACGAATTGCTCGCAGTGGAGACGACGGTTAATGTGGCGCCATCGGCCCCAGACTCGTCAGGCGTAAACGTCACTGACAAGTTTGCGTTCGCTCCCGCCGCCAGGTTGTAGGGCAGAGTCAATCCGCGAATCGTGTAACAACTGTCAGACGTTGTCGTGCTGGAAATCGTCAGACTCGACGCGCCGGTATTTGACAGCGATAGAGTCTGCGTCTGACTGCTGCCTACCGCGACGCTGCCAAAGCCCAGGCTCGACGGCGCACTGAGAAAACCGGTACTCGCGGCTCCCGTTCCCGAGAGCGATCCGCTTAACGTAGCACCGTAGCCGTGCCCGTGCGCCGTGGCCCAGTAGGTGACGATCAAGCTGCCCGTCGCCGTTCCAGATGCTTGCGGAGCAAATGATACGGAGAGATTCAGCGTCTGATTCGGTCCCAACTTGACCGGCAGATTCGGCCCGACAAAACTGAAACCGCTGCCAGAAGTTTTGGCCTTTGGGATGGTTACGTTGGATTTGCTGATGTTCGTAACGGAAACGGACTGGATCGCACTACTGCCAATCTGCACGGTACCAAAGTTGAGGTTGGAAACGCTGATCGGAGTTTGCGCCGCGGTTATGTTGGAAAGTGTAAGAACTAGGAATGAAGACAGAACAAGACCGTAACCCAGTCTCAGGGGGGATCCAAGACGGTTCATTTATTTCGCTCTCTTTACCGCGCTCACTGAGCACGGTGGGGGATGATCGAGCTATGGCTGCGGCGGTGGAATTGAATCCAAATCACGCCCCAGTGTCTTCATTGTTTTCCTTCGGAACACTTCGTGGTAGGTCACTAAGGCATTAGCCCCTGTCACTGCTGCAGGACAACGAGAGAGATTGTCCGAAAGCTCATGCGATTCGCTATCTCAATTAGGAACGCTCTAATGCTCGTGGCGCGCGACGATGCCATTTTGGGAATGGAAAAACTTGCGCTCGCTCGTGCAGGCCACTTTGCAGGTCATCTTTGCGAATTATCTAGAGCTCGCGCACGTAGCAAGATTCAAATCGGGACTAATGTGAGACTGGAATTAGTGCTTCGCGTTTGGCTTGGATTTCGGAGCGCCATTCCATCCATGAAGTTTTCAACGCGTTCCCGCGTGCTCCGGCGTGGAGTTGCTCAAGGGACTTAAGACCTTCGTCGAGTTCCGCGATGGCCCGATCGAATTCGCCGGATGCGCAGTGCAGGGCAGCCTGAACCTTCCGGCGCAGCAGCGGCAACGCGCGCTCCGGATGCGGCGCACGGCTGAGCCAGGTCCGTGCCTTCTCCGCGTCTGCACGATAGCGCGCGACGAATGCCGCGGCTTCCAGGCACAGGAGATCGATGTTGTCGTCGCGTTGGCTCGGCGGCAGACAGGCGAGACCGGCCAGGCAGCGTTCCAGACATTCGGCGGCGAGATCAGGATCTGTGCTCAGTTGAAACAACAGCAAATCACTGTGGAAACTCGTCGCATGCACTTCAGTCGGGACCGATGCCATCCGCATCCATCGACGTCTCCATAATGGATCTTCCCAGCCCTTGCTCTCTTGAATCTGCAGGGCGTGCGCGGCGATTTGCTGCTTCGCTCCTTCATAGGAGTCCCACAAAGTTCTCAACAAAACTCCGTCTCCCGCGTAGCCTCTGAACCGTTTGTTGCGCAAACTCTGAATGCCCGCCAACAGCGAGAGAATCGCAAAGCCAGCGAGAGGGAACCCGATCCAGGGATTTCCGCCGAAGCTCTCAACTCGCAGGGCAAAGAGAGCGATTGTGCCCGTGATGAGGCTGGCCGCGGGTCCGCCCATCACCCACACCAGCAATCTCCGGCGGACTCTTCTTACCTTGTCGAGAGACATCAGGATGAGGCCGCCCGTGAACGACGAACGGTAGAGTCTCCATTCGCCCGATTGCCGCGTGAGTTTCAACGGACCCACGACAAGGTAGACAAGTCTCATCCCAACGCTGCGTCCTGCCAGCCAGTGTCCGAACTCGTGAACTAAAACTACGAGCAGACTTATGAGGAAATAGGCCAGGATTACGATGAATGGGATTAGGGTATGCAGGCCGACAGCGAGGAGAGCTGCCAGCACGCCGACAACTCTGCCAGCCCATTGGGCTTTTTTCGATGGCTGCGGGGATGGAAACTGTAGGGGCTGTTCCAGATCGAGAATCGGCGTCCTGGAGACGTGCTCCGGTTCAGACATGTCAGGCGGCGAACTCCGGATTCCAAGGCCGAACGAGAACTTCGCAGATGGCTACTTCTTCTTACCGAGTTTCTTGGCGATCTCTTCCACAATTTTCGGACGCATGTCGGCCAGCACGCTGTCGACGAGGCTTGCGATTTCAGGATCGGAATCCAGTGCGGCCGCGGCTTCCTCGGGACCCTTCTCGGCGCCGGCAGCCACAGCCATTGCGGCCTTGTCCTCGACCGGATCTGATTTCTCTTCGGCCGGTTTCGTTTCTTCGGCTTCCTTCGCCTTCGCGGCCACGGCTGACTTCGAGCCGTCGGACTCGCGAATCCGTCTCCAACTTGCCCACGCGGCTGCGGTTTCCGATTCTCGTTTCGCCATTTCGTCTGTCCCTCCTGCGCTCCGTGCAACTGCGGTCGCCTTCGTCTCGGCAGAAGATTCTTCTGATTCGGGTTTCTCCTCTGCAACTGGCGGAGCTTCCGCAACTGACATCTCAGGAACTTCCACTTTTGCCTCGACGGCCGGAACTTCGACCGCGGGGGCTGTGCTCTGCTCGACCTGGACCGGTTCGGGCTCAGGCGTGATCTCTGGCGTGGCGGCTTCAATCACGGGTGCAGGCGCCGCTTCCTGAACTTGAGGCTCAGGTTCCGGCTCCGTCACCGGAGGCTCCTCCGCCTTCTCCTCCGCCTTGATTTCTTCCGCCTTTGCAGGCTCTTCGACGATGGCGGGTGCAACAGACTCAGGTGCACTGGCCTGGAACGCATCCATCACGGGTTCAGCTGCAACCGGGGCTGGTTCAGGCTCAAACTTGGGTGCAACCGTCTCGAATTCCTTCACTGCCGGGGCAATCGCTTCTGGCGTTGGCTCGGCGACGACAGCTGCGGGCTGCACAGGTTCGGGCTCAGGCTCAGCGGGAACCGCAGCCGCTTCCTGTGCAACGGGCTCTGCCGTTTCCACCGCGGGCGCCGGAGCCGCTTCAGTAATTGCGGGCGTCTCCTCAGGGAACCACGCTGGTGCAGGAGTCTCACTGCTTGCGGCTGCAGGCACGGCGGCAGTTTCTTCCACCGCGGCAGGAGCGCTCTCCACGACCGCAGGAACACTTTCCGCCGCCGGGGTCGGAGTCGCTTCGACCGCGGCCGCAGCGGCCTCATTCGCCTTCTGCATTTCCTGCTCGAGCGAGATACCCGATTCTTCCGGAGCCAGCGCGACCGCTACTGCCGACCATCGTGCAGGTGACGCAACCGATTGGGCCGATGCAGCGGCAGCCAGGGCCATCGTCGCCGGCTCTTCTTCCGGCTTCGAAGGCTGCATCCACGATCCGCTGTCCGCAGCCGGTGCCGGCGACGGACCATCGGCCGATTTCGCCTCCAGATCAGCGATCGCGGCCATGACGTCCGCCGAACTCGGTGCGACTTCACCTTCCGATTTCTTCTCTTCGCTTTTCTCCGCAGGCTGCTGTTCCGCAAAAGTCGCCGCCGGCGCAGGAATCTCGGTTGCCGGGGCGGGCTCCGCCGGCTTCGACTCTTCCTTAGCTTCCGTTTTCGGTTCTTCTTTGACTTCCGGCTTGGTTTCAGCAACGCTCTCGGCTTTCGGCGTCGCAACGAGCGGCACCGGAATGGGCAGTTCGATGGTCGCGTCGGGATCGATCTCGCCGTTCAGCGTGCTCTTGATTTGCGCAGCCGCCGCAGCCAGCGCCGCGATCTCCTCCGGCGTGACATCTTTGGGCAGACCTTCGGGGGCCAGAGCTCCCACGTTGACCGGCCCTTCCTTCGCATGTGCGGCCTCGGCCACGGGTGCGGAATCAGGGTGGGTCGGTCCGTGATCGACCACCGTCCGCAGATCTTTGTTGATCGGGTTATAAATCGCCGGATCGTCGACGCTCTCTTCTTCCTCTTTTTTCTTCTTCTTTTTCGGGAAGGAAATTCGATTCTTCCATCCGGAATCTTCTTCACCCGAGGTGGCCATCGATTTGTCGTACTTGCCCTCATCGAGGGAAGCAGAGACTCGCGCAAACCGCCCGCCTTTTTGCGTCTCGGCACGAGGAACTACTTTGTCCTCGAGCTTGCTGAGCGCACTCAGTAACTCGCTGGCCTCAAAAGGCTTAACGATGAAACCATCGGCCCGGACACGCTTGGCTTCTTCCGGCTTGAAGGGCTCCAGTTTGCCCACTGTCAACAAAATGGGAATGCGCGACGTTTCGGCCACTTCCTTGAGGCGCTGGCAGACTTCCAGCCCGCTGTAGCCGGGCATGTACACGTCCAGAACGATCACATCGGGGTGCTGATCCGCAATTTTCTTCAGGGCCGCCGATCCGTTATTTACGGTGATGACTTCATACCCCGCATCGGCGAGGATTTTTCGCCCCATGTTCTGGGCTGTCACACTGTCGTCGGCGAGCAGTATCTTCCTGGCCAAAGGTTTCCTCTGAAGAGGGGAGATACCGCGAAGGTAACCTGAGCCTCAACCCAAGTCAATGATCCTGAAGGGAAGTAACACGTTACCAGTGGTCAGCACCTAGTGCGTAGCACTAGCGGGGAGGATTACGAAAGTTTTGGATCTGATTAGAGCGGGATTCGAGAGCGTGTTTTCAAAAATTAGAATCCCAGACGCCGAGCTCTCACGCGCCGATCTAATAAACTGAAAGCTGACGCCTGACGCCCGACGCCTGCTTTTAGAACGGATTGATCTTCTTCAACCCTTTCTTCTTTTTCTTCTTGCTGCTCGAGATGTCCTGATCGCTCGCCGGAGAATCATCGGCCTTCGCCACGCTGCTCGACGATTGATTCTGAATCTCGTTCACCTGCGTCGGCGGAGGCAGCGATGCGTCGGCGCTGGAATTCGTCGGGACGAGTTCATTCGCATCGGGTGCAGGCTGACTGGGCTTCAGCTCATTCGGATCAGGTTGCGCGCCGGCAGGAGGCGCAGCGCCAGGCGTTCCAAACGGATTTGGGTTCGGAGTTCCGTCTGCCGGAGGCGTGGCAGTGGTGTCGGGCTTCGGATTGATCTCTATTCCAAGGCTCTTCGTTCCTCCGCCAACGGGCTGGACAAAGAGATTGGCCTCTTGTTTCGTAACTGTCGTCGCGCTGATCGGTTCCGGATCGATCAGTGGCGGCTCGCCGATGGTTGCGGCCTGCGAAACATCGGGCCCCTTCTTGATCAGGCCCTTCACCTGCCCCATGAGCGTGCGCTCGCCGCGGCTCTCGATTTCTGCTTTGTTTCGCGCGACTGCGGCCTTCGTCGGGCGCGGCACCGGTTCGTGCAACGCTTCCAGACGTTTCTTTGCGTCGTCGGAGCGATCCATCAACGGATAGCGCGTGAGGATCGCGGAGTAATGTTTCGCCGCCTCCTTGGAAAGCTTCGAAATCGCATTCGCTTTGTCGGCTTCCCTCACGCAGCCACGCGGCAGCATATGCACGTCGCAGGTGGGGCTCTTGCGGATGCGCTCCATCTGTCCTTCGTAATTCTGCCCCAGCAAATACAGCGCCTCATCCGCTCGGCTGTACAACGGATACTTCTCGATCAGCGACTGCAATCGCGCAATCGACGCCGGATATGACTCGCGCATGTAATAGAACCGGCCAATCCCGAACTCGCGGTCGGCCAGCACTTCCTGCACTTCCATCAGCTTCCGCTTGGCTTCCGGCACCAGCTTGCTGTCCGGATACGTCAGGATCACCTTGCGATATTCATCTTCCGCGCGCTTGGCGTGCGTGGGATCGCGATCGGCCTTCTCCATCTGCTGATAGTGGATGTTGGCGACCTTCAGTTGCGCCTCGGCCGCTTCCGGCGTGTTGGGGAAGAAGATGGTGAAGTCGAGATATTCCTGCTCGGCCTGCGCCAGGGCCGCGGTTCCGCCCTCGGCATACCACGAGTCGCCAACCGCCAGCTTGGCGCGGCTGATGTATTCCGAATCCGGATAGGTATTGATCAAAGTCTGCAGCGTCAGCCGCGCCACGTCGAAGCGATTGCGGTGCATGGAGTCCATGGCCTTGTCGAACAGGACCTTGTCCGGCTGCTTGGAGTTCACGCCAGCGAGCGGATTGACGGATTTCTTGTTGGTGCAGGCCGCGGTCAGCGCCAGCAGCGCGCCCAGCACGGCGATCAGATGTATTCGACGAACCATAAGACCTCGGGAGAATCGTGGCCAGTGATTGGTGGTCAGTGATCACTGAGCCGGCTTTGAACTTCCACTGCGTCAGAACCTTGAACTTTCACCACGTCAAAACAGGGTTTGGGAAGGGCAAGGCTTCAGCCGTGAGGTGCCCTACCCGAAAACCCTCTTCGATCTCTTGCTGGCCACTGATCACTCGCGCGGTGCGCGGTCAGTCGCCACGATATTAGACTTTCTGCAACGCCGCCTCGGTCGCTGCCTTCAGCAGCGTCTCCGCATTCTTCTTTGGATCGCCGTTGCCGAATACGGCGTTGCCCGCCACCAGAACTTCTGCTCCGGCCCGGACCACATTGGCCACGGTGTCGTGCGCGACGCCCCCATCTACTTCGATGCGGTAATTCAGCCCGCGTTGGCTACGAATCTCAGCTAACCGCCGCATTTTGTGCAGGGTCGACGGAATGAACTTCTGCGCTCCGAATCCGGGATTCACCGACATCACCAGCACATAGTCGACGATATCGAGCACTTCCGACAGCGTTTCGACCGGAGTCGCCGGATTAATCACCACTCCGGCCCGACAGCCATGGCTCTTGATGTGATCCAGCGTCCGATTCAGGTGCTGGCACACCTCCTGATGCACCGAAATCCAGTTCGCCCCCATCTCCGCGAACACAGGGATGAACTCGTCCGGATTCTCGATCATCAGGTGACAGTCGAGCGGCAGGTCGGTCACCTTGCGCAGCGATTTCACTACGGGAGGTCCGACGGTCAGGTTCGGCACGAAGTGCCCGTCCATGATGTCAACATGAATGAGGTGAGCCCCGCCCTGGCACGCGGCGCGCACCTGCTCGCCCAGCCGGGCGAAATCGGCGGAAAGAATCGACGGTGCCAGTTCGATCAAACCCGGGCCTCAAGAACCTGAAAATCGTCGTTGGCCGTTCGTCGTCGGTCGTTGGCGGCGCGCGGCTAAACTGCGGCCTGGCAACGACTATCGGCCGAAACGATCAATGACTAGCGTTGTGGAAATTCTAACACGCAAAAGCAGCATGTCCTTCGCGGTCTTGGCGGAGCCTTCGCGTCCTCGGCGTTTCTAGATTCTGCCGGAGTGCCTTGGGCCCAACCAGAGCCCGGTTGTGGCGCGCGCATGTTACCCTCGACCCTCGTGTCTTCTCTGTCCCAATTTGTGCCCGCGGCCTATTCGGTAGGCGCCTTCTTCCTCTGGGGAGCCTCCGATTTCGCCGGCGGATACGGCTCGCGCCGTGCCAACGCCTTCGTGCTCACCGCCTTTTCGCACGTATGTGCCTTTGCGTTGATGACGGCCATCGCTCTTGGCCAGCACGGTCCGTTCCCCAATCGTGTCAGCATCGCCTGGGCCGTTGCCGCCGGAGCCATTGGCGGATTCTCCCTCGCCATCTTCTACGGCGCACTTGCCTCTGGGCAAATGGGCCTGACCGCCCCCATCGCCGCGCTGCTCGGCGCTGCCATTCCTACGCTGGTCGATATTGCGCTGGAGGGTGCGCCAGGTCGCTGGTCGATCCTGGGATTCATCCTGGCCATCCTCGCCATCTGGTTAATCACGCGCCCGGAACCTTCCGGGGAAAATGACGACGCCGGGCATCCGAAAGGCGTGGCCATGGCCGCCCTCGCCGGCGTTGGATTCGCCGGATTCTACCTCTGCATCCACCAGGCCTCCGGATCGCCCAGTTGGCTCGCCGCCATGTCTCGCATCGGCTCATTCACCACCACGACGATCGCCGTGCTAGTCGTCCGTGCCCCGATCCGACTCAATCGCCCCGGCGCCATCTTCGGCTCGGTCGCGGGATTCCTCGACGTCACCGCCAGTGCCCTGTTCATCTTCGCGAGCCAGCACGGGCGCCTCGACGAGGCGGTAGTGATCACGTCGCTGTATCCCGCCGTCACAGTGTTGCTGGCGCGCCTGGTCCTGAAAGAACACTTCAGCCGCTGGAAGTTCGTAGGGCTGCTGGCCGCCCTGGCCGCGGTCCCGCTGATCGCGGCGGGGTAGTTATTCCGTATTCCGAAATATGGAATTACATTGAAACTTTGCTGTTACCACGACATAATTAGATATATTCCATATTCTGGAATATGGAAGGACGCTGCGCAATGTCTTTGCATCCGCAAGATGTCGTCGTCATTCTGAAGATCATTGCAAACCGTGACGGCAACAAGCGATGGACCTATGCCCAACTTGGCAAGGATCTTTTCATGAGCGCCTCGCAAGTATTTCGATCGGTAAGTCGAGCCGAAGTGTCGCGTCTGCTCACCCCGCCCACGGTTCCGCCTCCTCCTAGCATCGATGAAGAAGTACGAGAAGATCGGCTGGTATGGCTCAGGCCAAACAATCAAAACCTCAAAGAGTTTCTGATTCACGGGGTGAAGTACGTTTTTCCAGTCGAACGCGGTGCTCCCACTCGCGGACTTCCAACGGCGGAAGCGGCACCTCCACTCAATCAGCATTTCGCCGCTGATTTCCCCCTTCCACCCGTATGGCCATACGCGGCGGGAGCGTTACGTGGCATCGCGTTCTCTCCGATTTATAAGAACGCTCCGCAGGCAGCACTGCGCGACCGAAAATTGTACGAATTACTGGCACTCCTCGACGCGATCCGTGACGGTCGCGCTCGCGAGCGCGAAATCGCAATCCGAGAATTGAGCGCGAGACTTGAATCGAAGTGAACGTTTCGCCGTTGAATCCGAATCTTGCTCGGCTCGCCCACGCTGCGCGCCTTCTGAAACCTCTGCTCAACGACATCGCATTCGTCGGCGGTTGTGTGACAGGCCTGCTCGTTTCTGATCCAGCTGCGTCTCCAGTTCGCCCCACACTCGACGTCGACGCAATCATGGAAATCGCTTCCTACCCCGAGTTCACGCGGGTGGAGGAACAACTTCTCAGTCTTGGATTCCGCAGAGATGAACCCGCGTTGATCTGTCGATGGTTTATGGATGATTTGATTCTTGACCTGATGCCTACTGATCCTTCGATCCTGGGCTTCAGCAACAGTTGGTATACCCCCGCCCTTAAGGGCGCAAAAACGATCCGCATCGACGAGCACTCAGTCCGCGTAATTACCGCTCCCTTTTTCCTGGCTACCAAGCTGGAGGCTTTTCGTGGACGAGGAGGAAGCGACTATCGAATGAGCCACGACTTGGAAGACATTATCACCGTGATCGATGGCCGACCTGAACTTGTCGGAGAGGTCTCTGAATCACCGACCGATTTGTGTCAGCACCTGAGTGCAGAATTTCGAGCTCTCCTGGCAAATCCGGAATTTTGCGACGCACTCCCCGGCCACTTGCTTCCTGACCCGGCCAGTCAACAGCGAATCACTATCGTCCTGAGCCGGATTCAGCAGATAATCGATCAGACCTGACATGCCGCTGCTTGAGATCCGCAACCTGACCAAAGTGTTCGCTGGCCATATCCACGCTGTCGATGACATCTCGCTCGACATTCACGCTGGCGAGACGCTTGGCCTCGTCGGAGAATCCGGCTCGGGCAAGAGCACTCTGGGACGCCTGATCCTACGACTGATCGAGCCCACGTCCGGCAGCATCCGCCTCGAAGGCCGCGACCTTCTTGCCGCCGGGTCCGGCGAAATGCGCCGCCTGCGGCGCGACCTCCAGATCATTTTTCAGGACCCCTTCGCCTCGCTCGACCCGCGCTTTCGCGTCGAGGACATCATCGCCGAACCGCTGATCATCCACCGCGAACACGGAGAACGGGAAGGGCACGACTCACTTGGCGACAGCCGCCCCCGGCTGCCCGGTCGAGCGCAGTTCGACCTAGTCTCCAGCGTCTCCGAACTCCTCCGCGCTGTCGGCCTCGACGACTCCGCCCGCCACCGATACCCGCACGAGTTCTCGGGCGGACAGCGCCAGCGCATCGGCATTGCCCGCGCCCTCGCCCTGCGCCCAAAGTTCATTGTCTGTGACGAGCCCGTCTCTGCCCTTGACGTCAGTGTCGGAGCCCAGATCATCAACCTGCTCGCCCAGCTTCAGCGCGACTTCGGCCTGACGTATCTCTTCATCTCGCATTCCATGCCCGTCGTGCGCTATCTGGCCACGCGCGTCGCTGTCATGTATCGGGGAAAGATTGTCGAACTGGGCGAAACGAACATGATTATGGCGAACGCCGCCCATCCTTACACCCGCAGCCTGCTGGAAGCCACGCCCGAGCTGCTGGTCTGAGAGTATCGCCGCAAGCGCGGACTACTGGACTGGACTTCCGCGTCCACGATTTGACACAAAATCCTGCAACCTAATGAGCTCGCCCGTAATCCTAGTGTGGAACTGGAAGTTATTCTGTGGCATCAACGAGTACTGTTCCCTTCGCCGTCTCCCCCTCTCGATCCCCGGTCTGGACCGCGGCAGAGCTCTCTCTCGTCTTCACTGCCATCATGGTCGTGCTCTGGCTTCCGACGCGCGACCAACTGGTCTTCGGCCCGATCGCGCTTCTGGCTCCGCTGGCCTCTGTACTCTCGAGAAATCCATCTTGGCGCGACCTTGGGCTAAGCAGGCGCGACTTGGTTTCTTCTCTGTGGATTCTTCCCGCAAGCGCGCTCCTGGCAGTTGCAGGGATACAGCTGGCTCGCGCCACGGGCACCTTCCACGAACTCTACAAACCGGACCTGGCACACATCGGCGGTTACGTTCTGTGGACCATCTACCAGCAGTTCCTGTTGCAGGACTACTTCATGCCGCGCCTGGCGCGCCTGCTCAGTGTTGAGGCGGCCACCGCTGTGGCGGCATCGCTGTTCGCCATCGCACACTTGCCCAACATTGCCCTCGCCGCTGCCACGTTAGTCTGGGGAGCGGTCTCCTGCGGGTTGTTCCGCCGATACCGCAGCCTGCTTGTGCTGGGAGTTGCGCAGGGCCTGCTCGGACTCTGCTTCGCGGTGTGCATTCCCGATGCCTACCTGCATCACATGCGCGTCGGCCTGGGCTACTGGCAGTATCAGCCTCCGATCACGGGACACTACGCCGGATACCACGGAGCAGGCGGCAAGTAGATGGTTAGTCTCTTGGTCAGTTTCGGGTTCGGGCTAGATTCTGGACTCGATATTGGTTTTGAGTAGCAGACTTTGGGTGGCGCGCAGGTTCCGAGTGGCGCACATTTTAGGCGGCGCAGCCGTTTGGGCGGCTAGGCGCTTTGGGTGGTGAAGCGCGTTGGGGATGCAGAGCTTTGGGGTGGACGCGGCTTTACGGTGGCGCAGATTTTAGTTGGCGCAGATTTTGGGTGGCGCAGCGCTTTAGCGCTGCGATAGTTCATCGCCGTCTAAGCGGCTTCAGCCGCTGAGGTGCTGCCGGCAAATTGCTCCCACTGCTGGCGAAACTGGGGAAACACACGACCGGCAAGGGCTGCCTTTACATCAAGAAGCTGGCGGACGTGAATACCACAGTCCTCGAAACGCTGGTCCAGAATGCGTTGCAGCACAACCGCGCCCGCAATTCCTAGAAAGCTGTATCCGCAACATGGCCTAGCGAAACGACTTTAGAACCACAGGTACCACAGCCAATCCACAAACGTGTGTGTGATGGCCGACGCCGGCACGCGCCGCTGGTCGCGCCACGCGCGCCCGTAGAAGATTCCGGCAATCGTCGCCAGCAACACGTATCGCCAGTTGAAGTGCGACGCTCTCTTATTGAAGTGCGACAACCCGAAGAGAACCGAAGCAATCGCCAATGCAGGCGTCCGTCCCAATCTCCGCTCGAGCAAGTTCTGCACCCACGCACGGAAGAAGAGTTCTTCGAGAACCGCGACGAAAACGAAGATCCCGACCCACGTTCCCAAAGTCCGCCAGACTCCAGGAATGCCCGCATGCGGATGAATGAACCCCAGCGCCAGTCCAAATCCGATCACAATCGGCGCGAAAAACACCAGTTCGCGCAGCCCGGTCTTCCAGTCACTCCAATGAAAGTGGAAATCAAATCCCGTCCCGCTCAGCTTCCGCAACCCGAGATATCCGTACAATCCCGCATCGACCAGCAGCAGATTGCCCGCGCCTCGCATCCCCGCAGGCCAGGCCACGTCGAACCATCGCAGATCGACGACGAGCCCCAGTGTCAGCAGGATCAGCGCATCCCGCCAATTACCTCGCTGCTCCGGGTCCGCTTCCGCGGCTTGCAATAGCAGCCACGCGATCAACACCGGAAGCAACGCATACAGCGCGAACCACTCCCACCGGAACATGTGGGCCCGCAGCGCGATGGCCGCGTACGGCGCGACCAACACAGCCGGCGCCGCGATGCGCCAGAAGCGACTCCATCCGGAAACTACCCGCTGCATCCGCTCGGTGATCAAGCCAAAGGCCAGCGCGGGCAGCAGTTCTATTCCGACGACAACAACTTGAATGGGAGTGATGTTGGACATCCCGACTATCTTATCCGGGCGGTAGTTGCCGCCCGGACAAGTGCGGTCCACCGGCGCCTACGGTGCCCCACTTCAGGCCGATTCGAAGCGGGGATTCTGCCGGGGCCCCCTCGACCGCAAGGTTGTGCATGCTGGCGCGGATCACATCCACGCCGTCAGCGGCGCGTCGTGCATGAGGGGAGTGTTTTACACCGGACCGCATCGGCTGTGCGGTTATCAAATCGCGGGCGGATCAAACCCGTAGCCGCCCGATACTCAGCTGTTCGAATAGTGATGAAATTTGTTATGCCGTTTCAGCGCGGATTCGGAGTTTCGGAGGCGCCCCGACTATCCGCTCAGCGCAGTCGGCTTGTCTGGCGGCTCGCCGCCGACTAGAATTCCTTGGACTTCTAGTCAGGAGGCCCTCATGGCCGCAGCACCACTTCCGCCTGCCGTGCCCACACCGGCTCCCCAGGCCGAACCGCTATCGGAAGGCGCGCGCATTATCAACACCTTCATCGCGCCATCGAAGACGTTCACCGATCTGCGCCGCAGCGCGGCGTGGTGGGCGCCCTGGATTCTGATCGCCATCTTCTCCGCCGCCTTCGTCTTTACCATCGGCAAGCAGGTCGGCTTTGAGCAGATCGTTCGCAACCAGATTTCGCACTCCCGCCAGGCCGATCAGTTTGAAAAGCTCCCCGCCGATCAACAGGCGCAGCGAATCAACATCTCCATCAAGATCACGCAGGGCTTCGCATATGGCAGCCCGATCCTGATCTTGTTCTTCTCTCTAATCTCGACCGTAATTCTGTGGGCGACGTTCAAGGTTGGATTCGCCAGTGAAACCACGTTCGGACAGGCTTATGCGATCGGAATGTACGCCGGGCTGCCGGGCATCATCGGCGCCGTTCTCGGAATCATCTCCCTGTTCGCGGGAGTAAATCCCGAAGGCTTCGACATCAACAACCCTGTCGGAACAAACCTGGGCTACTACCTCGATGCCGAAACCGTGGGCAAGTTCGTCAAGGCGATCTCGTCGTCGCTGGACTTCTTCGTGATCTGGACGATCGTGCTGCTGGGCATCGGCTATTCATGCACCGGCAAAGTCAAGCGCTCGACGGCGATCGTCGTCGTGGCTTGCTGGTATCTGGTGTGGAAGCTGATCACGTCCGGACTGGCTACGCTCGGATAGCGTTTTTGCAGCGCGTGGCTGTGACAAATGTCATAGCCATGCTCTTTTCCCTGGGGAATAATCGCGCGTCAGGAGGCGTGTATGCCATTGTGTGCTCATCCACGGGCGCGAGTCGTCGTGTCCCTCATTTCCTTTCTACTCCTCTCATTCCTTTCCGCTTCCGCTCAAACTGCAACGCCAGCGCAGTGCGTCGAATGCCACAGCAAGGTCACGCCTAACATCGTGTCCGACTGGAAGCTGAGCAAGCACAGCGGAGCCGAAATCGGCTGTGTAACCTGCCACGGCGACCAGCACACATCCGCCTCCGACGTTGCCAAAGTAAAGATCCCTACGCCCGAAACCTGCGCTCAGTGCCACGAGACGCAGGTTGCGCAATTCAAGAAGGGCAAGCACGCCATCGCGTGGGCGGCGATGAAAGCGATGCCCACCATTCACTGGCAGCCGATGGCGATGACGGAAGGGGAAAAAGGCTGTGGCGGATGTCACAAGATCGGCGACAAGAGCGTGGCTGAGCTTCAAGAACTGCGCAAGAACAGTTCCGGCACCGAGTTCGGCGCCGCCCAGTGCGACGCCTGCCACACCCGCCACACTTTCTCGATCGAAGAAGCCAAATCTCCGCAGGCTTGCGAGACTTGCCACATGGGCTTCGACCATCCGCAGTGGGAGATGTATTCCGCCTCGAAGCACGGCGTTCGCTCCGAGCTCAAGCAAAAGCATGTCCTGCCTGAGAACGCCGCCGCACCCACCTGCCAGACCTGCCACATGCAGGATGGCAATCACGAAGTCCGCACCGCCTGGGGATTCCTCGCCGTCCGCCTGCCCCTGCCCGAAGATAAGCAGTGGGCCGCCGATCGCGCGACCATCCTGCAGGCTCTCGGCGTGCTCGATCCCCAGGGCCAGCCGACGAAGCTCGTCGATGTCGTGAAAGCTGCCGACCTCGCCCGCCTCACCCAGGAAGACTGGCAGCGCGAGCGCGACAAGATGATCAAGACCTGCAACCAGTGCCACTCGGCGAACTTCGCCAAACAGCAACTGCAGCAGGGCGATGACATGATCAAGAACGCCGATCACCTGATGGCCGAGGCGATCCGCATCGTCGCCGGACTTTATGAAGACGGCATCGTGCCCAAGCCCGCGAACTATCAATACCCGTTCCCGAACCTACTCACGTTCCATGACGCGCCCACGGTGGTCGAGCAGAAACTTTTCGTGATGTATCTCGAGCACCGCATGCGCACATTCCAGGGAACCTTTCACGCCAGCCCTGACTATGCGCTGTGGTACGGCTGGAGCGAGATGCAGCGCGACCTGACCGAGATCAAGGAACTCGCAGCCCAGATGCGCCAGGAAAAACACGTCGCTGGCGCCAAACCGCCTGTTACAAAACCGGCGGCGCAAAAAGCGAAACCCGAGTAGCGAAAGAACGAGAAGTTGAAGAGAACGGGTGCCCCACTTCTGGTTTCTTTTGCCAGAAGTGGGGTTTTTCAGAAGCACACGAACGGCACGTTATCCGGCGATCGATTCGAGTGCGGTCACCAGACTCGGCGGAAGCAAAAGCTCAGCGCTCGCCAGGTCTTGCTTCATATGCTCCGCGCTGGACGTTCCCGTGAGCGGCAGAATTCCCACGGCACGCGCAAACGCAAAGACGACTTGCGCCGGAGTCGTGTTGAGCTTGCTCGCGATCTCGACAAACGGCGGATGCTGCAGCACTTCGGGATTTGCCGTCAGCAGGGAGAATCCCTGGTAAACGATGTTGTGCTCGCGGCAGAACGTCCGTACGGCGCGATCCCAGCCGAAACGCGCGAAACACCGATTCTGCACGAATCGCGGCAACTCCATCTGCGCCGCTTCCATCTGCTGCAAATGCACATGCGAGACATTGCTGACCCCGAGCAGGCGCGTTCGTCCCGCATCCCGCTCCCGCCGCATCGCCTCCCAGACTTCTGAGTCAGCCTCGCTCCATCCATAACCCGACGAAGGTCCATGCATCACGAAGCTATCGACGTAATCCGTCCCCAGATGTTCGAGAGAACTGGCCAGCGATTGCGAGACCTGCTCCGCCAAAGGCGCCGCCGGATCGTACGGCAGCCGATGATCCTGTCCGCGCTGATAGGTGTACTTGGTCTGAAGAAACAAGTCGGCCCGCGTGACGATACCGGCGCGATAAGCCGCGGCCAGACCTTCTCCGACGCCCGCCTCAAAGTAGTGCCGCCGCTGGTTCGCCGTATCGATGGCACGAAATCCCGCGCGTAGAGCCATCTCCGTCAGCCTGGCAGTGCGGTCTTCCTTCCAGGCGGTTCCGTAAAGAAACGAGGGTAGATTGTCGGGCATCGCGTCATTGTCCCACGAGCACTTGTGAACGAAACAAGAAGAGGGTGTCATCTGAGCGGCGCCGTTCTTCCGGCGGAGCGAAGAGCCTGCCCTGAGCTGCCAGGCGAAGGGATCTCGCGTGTCGTGGATCGACTCTCCCGTAGAGCGAGATGACCTCCGCGACCCACCCGTTATATCCTTGACCACACTCAGGAGGCCTTTCCGTGAAACACGCGCTCGCTCTAGCAGTCTTCTCTCTCGCCGCAACCGCCGCCGTAGCCCAGACCACTCCCGCTGCCAAAACGTCTACCAGTGATCCGGTAACCACATCGCTGCGCATGCTCCTGCAGCGCTCGCAGCACAACATCGAGGGTGCGGTGGACGCCATGCCCGCCGACAAGTACAACTACAAGCCCACGCCCGAGCAGAACACGTTCGCACACCTGGTCGTCCACATCGCCAACTCCAACAATGGACTCTGTTCGAAAGTGGCCGACGTCCCGGCGCCGAAGGTCGACGAACTCAAAGAGACTGACTCCAAAGACAAGCTGGTATCCGCAGTCAAAGCGTCGTTCGCGTTCTGCAGCGAGGCGTTGGCCAAAGCCAATGATTCGAAACTGGGCGATGACGTAGAGCTCTTTGGCGGAAACCATTTCCCCCGTGCCATGGCCGCGATGGGCCTGGCCAGCGGATGGGCCGATCACTACGGAGCCGCCGCCATGTATCTGCGCTTGAATGGAATCCTGCCGCCGTCTGCGCAACAACATCACTAGACACGCGCGCTTAGCACTTGGCAGTTAGCATTTAGTCAGAAGAGATTACGGCTTGCTTCCGCACAGAAGCTCCTTGGCTAAATGCCAAGTGCCAAATGCTAAGCGCTACTTGATCTGAACCAGATCGTGCTGCGGAGTCGCGGCCGCAACCGGCGGCCCCGGCATCTGCGGCGCCCGCCATGAATCGAAGATCGATACTTGATGCACGCACGACACCGTGCAGTGCGGCGCGCATCCTTTCTCGGTGAGATATTCTCGCCGCAGGTCGTCGAGCGAATACTTGTCCAGCGGAATCCCCGGATACCCGCGCTGCTGCGAGCAATAGTGCACCAGCCCGTTCTCGCAGATGTAGAGATACCGCGCCCCGGCGCGGCACCGCCAGTCGTTGGGCAGGCCCTTGGCAATGTTGTCCTGAAACTTGTTCACCCGCGTGAAGCTGCTCTTCTCGAGGGCCTGCATCTCGTGATAAATCCGCCGCTCTTCTTCGCCGAGCGGCTGCAGTTGCCCGTCACCGTCGTGAATGATGCCAATGGTCGAAGTGAAGCCGAGCTCCACCGCTCGCTTTCCGATCGTCAGCGCGTCCTGCGGATGCGTGATCCCGCCGCCGACGACTGAATTGATATTCACGTGAAAGTCCGCATGCTCGGCCAGCAGTTGCAGCTTCTTGTCGAGCACCTTCAGACTTTTCTTCGACACCTCGTCGGGATTCACGTTGTCGATCGAAATCTGCAGCCACTCGAGGCCTGCCCGATTCAGCCGCTGAATGCGCTCCGCGACGAGCAGATATCCGTTCGTGATCAGCCCGGCGACTATACCGTTGGCGCGAATCCGCCGGATCACGTCGTCGAGTTCCGGATGCATCAAGGGCTCGCCGCCCGAAATCGTGACGACCGCAGTTCCCAGCGCGCCCAGCTTGTCAATGCGCCGGTACATCTCCTCGATCGGCACCGGCTTCGAGAAGTCATCAAACTCGTTGCAGTAAGTACATGCCAAGTTGCAGCGCCGCATCGGAATGATGTGCGCCAGCAGCGGATGGTCGGTCGAAGCCAGCGCCCGCGCCACCATCTTCGCCCCCCGCCAATTGCGGTGCAGCGCCTTGGCATTCCGCCGCAAGGATGTCAGTAAAGAAGCCATCTGTGTTGTTGAATTAGTTATTAAAACACACCCGATGCGCAAGCAACCTGCGACTGCAGCATTCGGTCAATTCCAAGGGTTGGATGGCGTAAGATCACCGCGGATCAGCAAGGTTTTTCTTTGCATTCTCTGCGTGATCTTCGCGTCCTCTGCGGTGAATGGTTTTGATCCGGGCAGCTATTCGACGAGCTTGCGCCCGGACTCATCAAGGGTTCATTAGCTCGTGTCCCGCTCGCTGCAACTCTGACAAAGCTGCGCCCGCCCGCTCCTCGTGGATCAAGACGTAATCCGTGTCATAAGTCGAGATCGCGAAGATCGGAATCCCCTTCGACGACAGCGGCTCAATGAACGACAACAGCACGCCGGTCAGATTGAAAGGAAACGGCCCTTCGAGTTTCAGGCAGATCCACCGATGCGGTGACGACACGTCAGCCGGCAGATTCTCCATCGGACACACAATCGACAACTCCTCCGCCGTCCGCGTGATCGAACTGAACTCCCCGCGAGTCGCCCACTCCGGCACCGGAGCGTCCGGGGCGAGCCGCACAATCGCGTAAGCGGAATCCCTCAGCCAACGAAACTTCAGCTTGTGCTGAATACTCAACCCTCGGCTCCTGCCGCGACGGACACTTTGCGCCTGCCCGGAAGCAACCCGACATGGAATTTGTGGAATGCGAATGCCCCATGAACCGTGTTCACGTCCGCATCACTGGGCCAGTACAACACGAGAACAAGGTTGTCGCCCGCGTTGCTCAGCGGTCCCCTGCCACCGCGCCTCTCGCCTTGTTGATCAAAGAACTGGTATGTGAGCCCTTGCCGAATGAACCCCGGATCAGTCGCAAGGATTGACCCGAGTGCGATGCGGCTGAGCCGCAAGAAGCGCCGTTCGGTGAACCAGCGCAGGCTCGTGAGCAACACCACGAGACCACACATGCAGATGATCTCGGCCTCAAATCCGCCAATTTGCGACCCAGCTTCGCCCCCAATTTCGCGGGCCAGGATGAAGTAAAGCGAAGCGCCAGCCAGCAGGCAGCAACCCAACAGTTCGGCCAATCGCCGAACGCGGACCGCGACCACCAGATCCTGCTCATATCCCCGCAAAGGACACGGCTCACCGTTGATGACAATCACAGGCGGTTCGTCTGCAGTATCCGACTGCACGGGCCAGGGCAGAACAACACCAGTTTTGAGCGGGCGGAATACCACGAAACCGCCGGCGATCAAAGCCAGTACAGCAGTTGCCGTCGGAATCAGAACCAGGCGGAGATCTACAGCCACGACCGAAATGGCCGCCAGAATGACATAAACGATTGCGACGATTCCTGCGTGTCCTCTTTGCATGCAGTCGCCTCGAACCCTATCCCTCCACCGCTTTCCGCACAGCCGCCGTCGCCAGCAGTCGCGTCGAATCCAAAGTCGGCAGTGGAGAAACCTCCGGCGTCACTAGCAGAGGAATCTCTGTGCACCCCAGCACCACAGCGTCGCAGCCTTCATCCTTCAATCCGCGAATGACTCCTATGAAATACGCGAGCGACCGCGGAAGAAACTGCCCGTTCACCAATTCGTCGAAGATGATCTGATTGATGCGCACCCGCTGCTCCGCGCTGGGCACTCGCAACTCGATTCCAGCCGCCTTCAGCGCCTCGCGATACACCGGCCCTTCCATCAGGTACCGCGTCCCCAGCACCGCCAGCCGTTTGTAGCCGCGCCGCTTCGCCTCCGCCGCCACCTCGCGTGCGATATGCAGCCAAGGCCGCGGCGACCGGTGCTCCACCAGATCGAACGCCTGATGAATCGTGTTATCGGGACAAATCAGAAAATCCGCACCCGCCCGTGCCAACTTCTCGGCCGACCGCATCATCAACTCCGCCACCCCAGCCCAATCATCCACGTCGATTCTCTTCATGTACTCCGCGAGCGAAAACGAATGCAGCGACACCTCCGGATGATCGTGCTTGCCGATCACCAGCCCGCCCTCGAGCGAGATGGTACGGTAGCAGAGAGCAGCTCCTTCCGTACTGCAAGCGACAATGCCGATGTGAAGCATGTGAAAGAAAGTCGTTCGCCGTTGGTCTTTGGTCGTTCGCAGGCCGCCGCAGGATTTTTTGGCTAACGACTAACGACCAGGGACCGCGTACGGACTCCCCTCCCGATACCGCCTCTCAAATTCCTCCCGGGTCACGATCGTCTTCACGTCGGTCACGCGATCAATCGCCAGGATTCCGTCCAGATGGTCGATTTCATGCTGCAGCAATTCGGAGAGATCGCCTTTCTCGCCGGCCTCGATCTCAAGCGTCTTTCCCGCCACATCCTGATACCGCACCGTGATCTCCCGATGCCGTTCCACCTTCATAAAGATGCAGAGAAAGCTCAGGCACGCATCCCACACCACCATCTTGGCCGCACTCCGCCGGATGATCTCCGGATTGATCAACGGCCAAGGCCCCTCCCCAGGCAACTGCAGAAAGATCATGCGCTGCAGCACTCCGATCTGCGGAGCCGCAATCCCGCGTCCATAGCCGGTTTCCGCCCGCCAGTGTGCCAACGTATCCGCCATGTCACGCAATAACTCGCGCACTTCCTGAGACGCCGGATCCGTCACCGGCGCGCACCGCTCCCGCAGCTTCGGATCGCCGAGTTGCAGAACAGTTCGAACACTCATACGTAGTGATTGCGCCTACTTCTCAGCAGGCTTTGATTCCACCCATAGAGCTTGCAGCAGCAGACATAGCACGACTCCCATCAGCAGGTCTGCCAGCATCGGGTGCGCCGGCCACAGTCGATGCGGGATTCGCAGCCACCAGGCAAGCGTCAACGCGACAGTTGCAACCGCACTGATCTTCAGTGTCTTCACGTTTCGGGAGCCTCTATCGCTATCTCGCCATCGCCGCGTCGAACAAACTCAGCAATTCCAGCTTCTTTTCCGCAGGCAGGAACGACGCTTCAAACGAATTCCGCGCCAGCTCGCGCAGATGCTCGTCGCTGAATCCAAACGTCTGCTGCGCCAGTTGATATTCCCGCGCCAGCGAAGTTCCGAACAGCGCCGGATCATCCGTATTCAGCGTGATCATCAGGCCCTGCTCGAAATAGCTCTTCGCCGGATGCTCCGCCAGCGACTTGCAGCTTCCCGTCCGCAGATTGCTCGTCAAACAGATCTCAACAGGGATCTGCCGATACGCGAGCTCTTCGACCAGATCCGGATCCTGCGCCGCGGTCAGCCCGTGCCCGATGCGTTCCGCGTGCAGATTGAGAGCGCCCCAGATCGATTCCGCCGGCGCCGTCTCGCCCGCATGCGCCGTGAGCCGCAGCCCGTGCTCCTCGGCATACGCATACACGCCGCGAAACAGTTCAGGCGGCGCCTTCACTTCATCTCCGCCGATTCCCACGCCGACGACATGCCGGTCCTTATACTGAACGGCGAGTTCGAACACCTTCTGCGCTTCTTCCACGCCGAAGTGCCGCGTGGCATCGAAGATCCACAGCAGCGACACGCCGAAGTCCCGCGCCCCCCGCTGCCGTCCGCGCTCTAACCCCTCGAAGATCGCGGAAAAATTCTGCTTGCGGTACAGACACACGCCCACCGAAACGTACACTTCAGCGTGCAGCACGTTCTCCTGCTTCAGTTGCTGCATGAGCCGGTACGTCGCGAACTCGTAATCGTTCGGCCCGCGCAGGTGCGCGCTCACTTCCTTGAATGCCATCAGGAAGCTGGCAAAGTCTGCGTATCGATACAGCGCCTCGGTCTCCTCGAGTGTCGCGTTCTCCCCATGCTGCTTGCGCAACTCCAGCAGTGTCGGCGGATCTACCGCCCCTTCCAGATGCAAATGCAGCTCCGCCTTGGGTAGCTGACGGATAAAGGCGTTCGGCGGATGAACTTCAGTCATGATTGCTAGATTGTAGATGGCAGATTTCAGATTTGCGAGGCCGCATGATGTTTCTCCGCGACCTTTGCGGATTTTCTTAGCGTCCTTTGCGGTTCAAGGTTCTTGCCGTCGTCCGCCAGTGTCAGTTTCGGGCCGCTCGTTTTATTCAAACCGGATTTCCTTTACAATCCGGTGTTCTCACCATCCCGTCATCGGAGGTCCACGTGCGCTCTCTGATTGCTCGCCGTTTTGTCATCCTCGCGATCACCGCTCTCATTCCGGTCGCCCTGCTCGCAGTCTCATCTGCCCCGAAAGTGAAGACACGCTCCGGCGAAGTCGAAGGCAAAGACGATGGCAAGGTCAAGGCATTCCTCGGCATTCCTTATGCGGCGCCGCCGGTCGGCGCTCTTCGCTGGAAGGCTCCCCAACCCGTGGCGAAATGGAGCGGCGTGAAGCAGGCCACCGAGTTCGGCTACCACTGTCTGCAAGGAAAAGTTTTTGGCGATATGGTATTCCACGATCCCGGCGGCAACGAAGATTGCCTCACCCTGAATGTCTGGGTTCCCGACAAGCATGAGTCTGCGAAACTGCCCGTCATGGTCTGGATCTACGGCGGAGGCTTCGTCGCGGGCACTACCTCGGAATCCCGCCAGGATGGCTACCGCCTCGCACAGCAGGGCGTCATCGTCGTATCCATGAACTACCGCCTGGGCGTTTTCGGATTCATGGTGCATTCGGAGCTTGCGAAAGAATCCGGTCACAACTCCGCCGGCAACTACGGATTGATGGACCAACTCGCCGCGCTGCAGTGGGTGTACGACAACATCGCGGCATTCGACGGAGATCCCGCCAACGTCACCATCTTCGGCGAAAGTGCAGGATCGTTCTCCGTCAGCTCGCAAATGGCCTCGCCTCTCGCGAAGGGCCTCTTCCAGAAAGCCATCGGAGAAAGCGGAGCAGCCTTCTCGCATAGCGGCTTATCGTATTCCGCTATGTCGGCCCGCGCCGAAAAAGACGCAGCGCTCGTGAAGGAGAAGCTGGGCGTCTCGACTTTGGCCGAGCTGCGGGCGATACCTGCCGACAAACTACTCGAGACATTCGGCAAGCCCGGCCCCGAAGGCTTCGCGTTCGGCCCTGACATCGACGGCTACTTCCTGCCTGAGTCGGTGCCCGCGATTTTCGCCGCCGGCAAACAGAACGATGTTGGCCTCCTAGCGGGATGGAATCACGACGAAGGCAGCTTCGGAATTGTCTTCAACCCGCAGAAGCCCACCGCGGAAAGTTTCAAGACGCAGGCACAAAAAGATTTCGGCGACAAAGCCGACGATTTTCTGAAACTCTTTCCGACCGACACGCCGGAACACGTGACCCGTTCGGCTATGGATTACGCCGGCGATACCTTCATCGCTCTTTCCACATGGGACTGGATCGAGGCCGCAGTGAAAACCGGCAAGCAGCCGGTCTACCGCTACCGCTTTGACATGGCGCCATTCCCGAAGAACCCCAACGCCCCGCGCCTCGGCGCCTATCACTCGGCCGAAATCGAGTATGTCTTCGGACAGCTCGACTCCAAGACCGACGTCACCTGGAGCGACGACGACCGCCGCGTCAGCGAAATCATGCAGAAGTACTGGTCGAACTTCGCCAAGACTGGAAATCCCAACGGCCCCGGCGTGCCGAAGTGGCCGCCCTATACAGCATCCGACGGCTACCCGGTCATGTTCCTGGCCGCCGAACCCGCCGCGAAAAAAGACGAGTTGCGCGACCGCTATCTGTTCCTGTCAAAGGAATGGAGACCGAAAGAGTAGGACGACTCGTTTAAGTATTGTCATCCTGAGCGAAGCGGGCGAGCCGAAGGGCTCGCCTGCGTAGTCGAAGGACCTTTTGCACCTGGGTCTGAACTGCCGCGGCAAATCTACCTCTTCGCGAACTCGCTCCGGTGCCGGCTGTAGAAAACGTAAATCAGCAATCCCAACACCAGCCAGACCACAAAGCGCCGCCACGTGACCAGCGTCAGGCCGAACATGAGCCCGCCGCATAGAATCACTGAGAGCAGCGGGAACCATGGTACGAATGGCACGCGGAAGGCGCGCGGGCGGTCGGGCTGTTTGCGGCGAAGAAAAATGACTCCCAGCGAAACCAGCACGAACGCAAACAGTGTTCCAATGTTAGCAAGATCAGCAGCTTCGCCGATGTCCACTAATCCGGCGGGGATGCCGACTGCAAAGCAGGCAATCCAGGTGGACCAGTGCGGCGTTTTGTATTTCGGATGGACGGCGGAAAACAGCTTTGGCAATAGGCCGTCGCGCGACATCGCGTACCAGATGCGCGCCTGCCCGTACTGAAAAACCAGCAACGAAGAAATCATTCCTGTCAGTGCGCCAATCACGATCACCGACCGGAAGAACGGATGCACTCCCAGATACTTCATTGCGTAGGCGACCGGAGCTTCCGCCGCTTCCCCGGAAACAAAGGTCGTGTACTTCATCATGCCGAGCAGCACTAAAGCGACGCCGACGTACAGCAACGTACAGATGACCAGCGACATGATGATGCCGAAGGGCAAGTCCTTCTGCGGGTTACGTGATTCCTCCGCCGCAGTCGAGACCGAATCAAATCCGATGTAGGTAAAAAAAACGATCGCGCCTCCGGTGACGATTCCGCTGAAGCCGGACGGTGCGAACGGCGTCCAGTTCGCGGGCCTGACTAGCATTCCTCCGACCACCAGGAAGGTCAAGATGGCGCCGATCTTTACCGCGACCATGATGTTGTTGGTCTCGGCCGACTCCTTGACTCCACGTACCAGAAGCACCGTAAGAATAAATACGATCAGGAATCCCGGCACATTGAAGTAGGCACCCGTCCACTGTCCTGCGGCCCACACGGGACTGGCCCACCTGTCGGGCAAGTGGACTCCAAACGCCAAAAATTGCGCCTTCGTGTAACCCGCAAACCCGACTGCGACCGCCACGTTCGAGACGACGTATTCGAGAATCAGGTCCCAGCCGATTATCCAGGCGAAAATCTCGCCCAGCGTCGCGTACGAGTAGGTGTAGGCGCTCCCCGCTATTGGAATCATTGACGCCAGTTCGGCGTAGCACAATCCGGCAAAACTGCAGGCCATAGCGACCAGGAAAAACGAAATCGCAATAGAAGGCCCGGCGGGCGGGCGCCCGTGCATGAGCGCTCCGGACGTGCTGCCCGTGCGCAGCAAACTCACAATCACATCGAGAGCCTGCGCATGCCAGAGCGAAGAGGCTTGGAAGTATTCTCCAGCCGCCGCTGTCCCGGTCAGCACGAAAATGCCCGACCCGATGATCGCGCCAATCCCCAGCGCAGTCAGCGACCACGGCCCCAGCGTCTTTTGTAGGCGTTGCCCAGGAGATTCCGACTCCGAGATCAGCTTGTCGATCGATTTGCAGCAGAAAATCTGCTTATCGGAGGTGCGCACAACTTCGTTGGATGGAGGTTGGCTCGCGGTGGGTTGTGACAAGTGGTCAGATCTCTCCCGGAACGGAGGAATTCAGCACTGAATCCGAGGACCCCATCCTCATGAGTTCTGAGGCGCCCACACTTGCGGGTGCCCCACCCTTGCGTTTGTTGCAAGGGTGGGATTCCCGAATTTCAGTACCGACTGCGACGTCTACCGCTTCGCCTGGCCGCGGGCCAATTTCTTGACCTTCGGTTTCTTCGAACCGCGCGGATACTCCCGGGGCTTCAGCGGCTTTTCCGCCTTGCGCTTCTTGCGCGCGGCGCGTTTTGTTTTCTTACGATCTTCTCGACTGAGTTTGGTTGTATTGGCCATGCTTCCTTTTGGATTGAGAGATTGGGCGATTCAGTGATTGAGCGATTGAGAACTTCTGCGCGACCGACTCAATCGCTAAATGACTCAATCACTCAATGACTCAATCTGCTTCTAGGCTCGCTCCAGCTGGGCATACTTTTCCACCAGCTTCTTCAAGCCGAAGCGTGGAAATTGTACCGTAATCTTGGCTTCTTCGCCTTCCCCTTCGCGCTGGTAGACGGTCCCTTCGCCATATTTCGGATGCCGCACCCGCTGTCCCGGACGGAATCCTCGCTTCCCCGTAGGCTCCTCGACGGGTGCAGTCTTCGGCACCGAAAACTTCTTTCCCCGGCTGGCAAAGAATTCGGCGATGTTCTCAATCGAGTTGTAAGCCCGGGCCGCAACGGTCGGCTTGGTGGGGTGCCCCATGTCTCGCCGGTTTTGCAAGACATGGGAATCGCGCGAGCCTGCGCGGTCCCAGGCTGATCTCTGATCTTCGTCTTCGTAGGAGTAATGTCGGCCTTCGTCATAGTCAGCGGCACTTCGTCCCGCCGAACGAACGGGGGTGGCCGTTCCCGCACGAGTCCTGCGGCTTCCCAGCTCCTCAAGCAGCGCACCGGGCACCTCTTCCAGAAACCGCGAGGGCACGCTCGCTTCCGGCAGATCCGTCCCATACCGCCGCCGATACACCGCCCGCGTCAGAATCAACTGATCCATCGCCCGCGTCATCCCGACATAACACAGCCGCCGCTCTTCCTCGATGTCTTCCGGCACCAGCATCGTGCGCGAATGCGGGAACAGGCCTTCTTCCAACCCGCTGAGAAATACCAGCGGAAACTCCAGCCCTTTGGCCGCATGCAGGCTCATCAACGTGATCTGCGCCCGCTCGTCGTAATCGTCCGCATCGGCGACTAAAGCCGCATGGTCGAGGAATTGATCCATCGTCTCCGCCCGGTCTTTCGAATCCATCGCCGCATTCACCAACTCGCGCAGGTTCTCAATTCGCGAGTAAGCCTCCGGAGAATCCTCTTCCTCGAGCAACTTGATGTACCCGGTGCGGTCGATCAGAAATTTCAGGATGTCCGCGGTAGCCACGGTTGGCGCCGGAAACGCATTAGCCGCGTCGTCGCGCTGAGAAGCGTTGTCATCCCGAGCAGAGTCAAGCGGCCTTGCGTCCAGTTCATTGTCATCCCGAGCGGAGACGGAAGGCTCGCTGGCGAGCGTTCCGTCGGAGTCGAGGGACCCTATGTTCGCCTCTTCGCCCGGGGCCGCCCCAAAATCAAACGAAAAATTCCCGAACTCCCCCGGATCGAAAGCAGTCGCGTCCACCGCCTCACCGCCGTCGTCTCCAACACCGTTTCCATTGTCATCCCGAGCGGAAACGGCAGGCTCGCTTGCGAGCCTTCCGTCGGAGTCGAGGGACCTTGTGTTCTGTTCTCTCCCAGCCGTTTCCTCCAACTGCTCCGCAAACGTCCCCGCCAGCATCGACCGCGCATCTTCAATCAACTGCCGAAAACTCTTCAGCGACGCCACCGCCCGCGGAGGCAGCAACTGCCGCTTCACCGCCTCGCCGATCGCCCCCCACAGCGATAGCCCGGTCTCGAGCGCCAACTGCTCCAGCGTATCGATCGTCCCCTTGCCAATTCCGCGCGCCGGAGTATTGACGACGCGCAGCAGCGAAATCGAGTCATCCGGATTCTGAATGACCTTCAGATACGAGATCATGTCCTTGATCTCTGCCCGCTCGTAGAACGAAAACCCGCCCACCACGTGATATTTCAGCGAATACCGCCGCATCGCCTCTTCAAACAACCGCGACTGCGAATTCGTGCGATACAGCACCGCCGCCCGCGGAGTCTCCCCGCGCTCGTTCGCCTCGCGGATGTAGCGCGCAATCCAGTCCGCCGCAAACAGCGCCTCGTTTTCCCCATCCGGCGCCTCGTAGTAGCCGATCTTCGTTCCGCCCTGCCGCGACGTCCACAGGTTCTTCCCCTTGCGCCGCACATTATTCGCCACCACGGCCGACGCCGCCTGCAGAATGTTCTGCGTCGACCGGTAGTTCTGCTCCAGCCGGATAATCTTCGCCTCAGGGAAGTCCTGCTCAAACTCGAGAATGTTGCGGATGTCCGCCCCGCGCCACGAATAGATCGATTGATCCTCATCTCCCACCGCGCACACGTTGTGCCTATCGCCGGCCAGCGTGCGCATCAACTCATACTGCGGTCGGTTCGTGTCCTGATACTCATCGATCAGCAGATACTGAAACCTCTTGTTGTAGTACTCGCGCACCTGCGGCGCCGACTTCACCAGCCGCACCGCCTCGAGCAGCAGATCGTCGAAGTCGAGCGCGTTCGCCTTGCGCAACTCCTTCCGATACTCCTCATACAGATGCGCAACCTTCTCCGTCTTCGGATCCGCCGACTGCAGGTACAACTCCTGCGGATCGAGCATGTGATTCTTCGCCCACGAAATCCGCCCCAGCACGTTACGCGGCGTGAGCTGCTTGTCGTCGAGCCCCAGCCGCTTCATGATCGACTTCACCACCGACTGCTGATCGCTCTCGTCGTAAATCACAAAACTCTTCGTATGTCCGATCGGCGGCTGTCCCGGCACAGTCGACGGAATGCGCAGCGCCTCGATATCGCGCCGCAACATTCGCACGCAGAAGGAATGAAACGTCGAAATCACCGGTTTGGCGATGCTCAACCCACCGACCAGTTTGTCGACGCGCTCGCCCATCTCGGCCGCCGCTTTGTTGGTGAAGGTCATCGCCAGAATTGCTTCCGGCATCACGCCCTTGTGCTCGATCAGATAAGCGATCCGGTAGGTGATGACGCGGGTCTTCCCGCTGCCCGCGCCGGCGAGAATGAGGACCGGCCCATCGGTAGTCTCGACAGCCTCACGCTGTTGCGGATTCAGTTGGTCAAGAAAAGACAATGCAGAAGTGGCTCCGGAGTCGATGAGTTAATTCTACACGCGCATAGAGAGCGACTATTCACAGGATGAGACTCTGCGTCGTGGGAAGAAGCATGATGGCGTCATCCCGAAGGCCCGCGTTTTCTCCAGCGGGCCGAGGGACCTCGCGTGGGCCCGGCAGCGCACTCGCCACACGCCAGATCCTTCGCTCCGCCTGAAGAGCGGCTCCACTCAGGATGACGCCCGCCCGTACGTTAAACATTTCTCCCGCAAGGCGCGCCCGCTCCCGCGTTCTCTCAACGGAGTCGAAAACGGGCGGCGCGCCCGGACCGGATTACGCCCGGTAGTCCTGTCAAGTCTTCCCCTCGGAAGCGGGCGCCGCCGCTCAAAAACTCTGTGTCACGCGCAATGTAGGGGCGGACGCCTCGTCCGCCCTGAGCGGAGCCGATAGGCTCCGGTCATGCGATGTCTCGAACGTACGAAAAAGACTGACACCGAGGCAGAAGAGAGGAGTCCATGCGCCCGAAATTTTTTGTCTTGTCCGCAGTGCTGTTGCTCGTCGCTGGATTCGCGACCATCAATCGCCACGAGGTCCGCGCCGGAGAAGCAGGTCCGGCGTCCGGCTACAAAGTCTTGGAACCTATCCGCCACGGCAACCTCACCGTCTTTCCCGTTGTCGCCGCGAAGAGCTATCCCACCGGAGAATTCCTTACGCTCGACGAAGGCCTACGCTCGGGCGAAGTCGTCGTCACTGAAGCCGGCAGCGTGCAGGGCCTGATCCGCCGCAACGGCACGCCCATCCGTCACGACGGCGCCGAGGTCAACCGCCTCGTGCTGGTTAACAACTCTAAGCGCCCGCTCTTGCTGCTCGCCGGCGAGGTGGTCAGCGGAGGCAAGCAGGATCGCGTCATCGGCAAGGACCGCATCGTGCCCGCCGAAAGCGATCCCATCGATCTCAGCGTCTTTTGCGTCGAGCACGGACGCTGGGTCGCAAGCACCCAAAACTTCGGCGCCTCGGAGTCGCTATACGGCAGCGCATCTGGCTCGTCCACGGGGAAGACATCGCCCCCTCCGATGGCCATCATGGTGCAACCTTCCGTCCGCGCCAAAGCCATGGCCGACAAGAATCAGAGCGAAGTCTGGAGTGAGGTCGCGAAACAGAAAGATGCCATGACCAACGTGGTCGCCGGCGCCGCGGCAGAAACCGTGACAGTCGACCTCGGGCAAGTCACCTCCTACGCCAAGGTGAACGAGAACGCAGTCGTACGCCTGCAGGTCGATTCCATCGCCAAGCCGATGGAACTCAGCTACCAGAGCCTGATCCGCCAGCTGCGAGACCGCAACGCCGTCGGTGTAGTCGTCGCGGTGAACGGACGAATCATCTGGGCCGATATTTTCGCCAGCACCGATCTCCTCTCCAAGTATTGGCCGAAGCTGGTCCGTTCCTACGCCTCGGAGGCCATCGTGACGCGCGCCAAAGAGATGGATGTGACCACGAAGCAAGCCGAGGGCTTCCTCGCCGAAATGGAAGGCCGCAAAGAGATGATCGAGAGCGAACCCGGAGTCTTCCGCCACACTGAAGTCACCGGCGACGGATTCAAAGCGTTCGAGCTGACGTCGCTATTGCCGAAGACCGGCTTCGACGTGCACGTAGCCAAAATGGCCGAGTAGCAGTGGCCAGTGACTAGTGAATGTCGGGAGGAAGGCAGAGGTAAGGGCTGAGGTCCAGGGGCTGAGGTCTGAGAGGTTGGCCTGACGCCTGATGCCCGACGCCTATCTCTGCTCTTGATACCACCGCCGCCAAGCCCCCGGCTCATTTGGCAGCCGCTGATGGGCAATGTCCCCCAGCGCCTGAAACGCCCACTGTCGGGTCTGCGGATCGATCGATGGATCCTCCGTGAACGCAATTAACTGCGGCACAACAGTCATCCGCTGCTCCTGCGTGAACATTCCCGATTCCGCCAGGCTGCACGCCGCTCTCTCGCGCACGATCGGCGACGGATCATTCCTCATTGTTGTCAGCAGCGGCTGGATCACCTGATCTGTCCCCGCCAGAGCCATCCCTTCCACCGCCCAGCGTCGTGAGTCCATGTCCGAGTCATCCAGGTGACGCGTGAGCACTTCGACAATCTGCCCCGGCTCGACGCCGCGATTGGCCATCAGTCCCAGCCCCCACAACGCCCAGATTTTCTGCGAGTGGTCAGGAGACTCCGCCGTCCGCAACAGGTAATCGAGGCTTGCGGAGTTCTTTGAAAGCCCATAGGCCGCGAGTTCCACTTCAATGCCCGACTCGCGTACCTTCATGTCATTCGAATTGAGCGCGGCATTGGTCAGCGACGCGATCTGCGAATCCCACTCGACCTTTCCGTTCCACCGGTCGGCTCGCGAAGAAATCTGTTCCACCGCGCCTGCGGTGTGCGACACAGCGAGTTCCAGCAGGACCTCAGCCTGCTTCTGCGGCTTCATGTCGTCAATCTGGCGCATGTCTTTTGCCGACGCCGGCTCGTTGTGCACGCTGGCTGGCAAACCGGGCCGCGCCGGATGCGCCTTCGTCGTCATTCCGACGATCAGAGCGGCACTCATGCCGATCACAGCCGCTACCAGATGGGCGAGCGGGAGCTGCGATTTCCGTGCCGCGGGCGCGGCCGGATTCGGGGCACAACCGGCAACGTCCGATCCCGGCCCCAACGTCCCGTAGTCGGGCGTAGGCTGCAGCCGCGGATCCTGTGGCACGCCATCGGCGCCCGCCGGTGGAAATGGCTCTTTGAACTCCATATAAGAAGTCTAGGTTGGCTCTGAAACTGGGGTAAAGTTACTTTCGGGTCGAAGGCATCTTGAAATACGCTTTCAGTCTATTTTCAGTTGTGTGCCCTAAGCTTGACGGCGCGTTCGCGGGAAGGGGACTCGCGCCGCCCAAGAACCCGCACGACAGGAGGAAGGCATGTCCAGGAAATATCAGTGGCTGGTTAGGATCATCACCGTGTCTCTCGCGGCATTCTCGTTCGCCGGCAGCTCCGGATACCACGTAGCCAACACGTTTAAAGTCGGCGGCGAAGGCGGATGGGACTATCTCACCGCCGACGCCAGCGCCCGCCGTCTCTACGTCTCGCGCGGCACGCACGTAATCGTGCTCGACCTCGACTCCGGCAAATCCGTCGGCGACATTCCCGACACGCCCGGCGTCCACGGCATCACGCTCGCGCCTGAACTCGGCCGCGGCTTCGTCAGCAACGGACGCGACAACTCCGTCACCATCTTCGACATTCTGTCCCTCAAGCCGATCGGCGACAAGGTGAAGGTCGGCGAGAATCCCGACGCCATCCTCTACGATCCCGCGACCAAACGCGTCTTCACCTTCAACGGACGCAGCCACGACGCGACCGCGCTCGATGCCGCCAGCGGCAAGGTTCTCGGCACCATCAAGCTCGATGGCAAGCCCGAATTCGCCGCCACTGATTTGAAGGGCACGGTCTTCGTCAATATCGAGGACAAGAGCGAACTGACCGTGATCGATCCCAACAATCTGGCAGTGAAGCAGACTTGGCCGCTCGCCCCCTGCAAAGAGCCCAGCGGACTCGCCATCGACCGCAAGAATCATCGTCTCTTCTCCGTGTGCGACAACAAGATGATGGCCGTGGTCGATGCCGACAGCGGCAAGATCGTCGCCACTCCCGCCATCGGTGAAGGCGTCGACGCTGCCGGCTACGACGAAGAAACCGGCACGGCCTTCGCCTCCTGCGGAGAAGACGGCGTCCTCACCGTGGTCAAGCAGGACTCTCCCGACAAGTACAGCGTCGTCGAGAATGTCCCCACGCAGAAAAGCGCCCGCACCATGGCTCTCGATCCCAAGACGCACAACGTCTACACAGTCGCGGCCAAGTTCGGCCCGAAACCAGCACCCACGCCACAGAATCCCAGAGGCTGGCCGCCAGTCTTGCCGGATAGCTTCGTGGTCCTGGTTCTAAGCAAGTAAGAACGAGCACGACCAATTCTCAAAGTGTTGTCATCCCGACCGCAGCCGTTCTTCAGGCGGAGGGAGGGATCTCGCGTCAAGCTCATCAGGCGTCACGCAGGTTCGCGCCAGATCCTTCGCTACGCCTGAACTGCGGCTTGATCAGGATGACTCCGCCCGTAATCTCGCTTACCGCCTCGAACTTCCGTAACTGGAACTCTCCCCCAACCCGCGCCACACTGACTCCGTGAAGCGCGGCCTCATCCTCGTCGTGATCGTCGGATGTGCCCTCGGCGTTTGGAAAGCCACGAAACAGAAAAGCCAGGGAACTCCATCCTTCTCCACCACCGAGGAGTTCATCGCCTTCGCCACCCAGAGCGCGCTCGCCGACGCGCAGACCTATGACCACATCAAGCTCGATTACAGCGTCGACTCGTTGAAGCAAGTCGATCAGATCCTTGGCCGCGTTCACGATGCCTACGTGAAGAACCCGTCATCCATCCATCTCCGCGGCGTAGCCACCGAGTACGGCGCGTATGTCGGCGAAGTCATCCGCCGCAACCAGCCCGACGCCTACTGGACGCGCGATAGCGAAGTCGCTGGCGAGAAATCCTATCCGCTTCACTGGAAGACCGGAGAGTCCTATCCATTCCACTGGTGCGAAGAGCGCATCCTGAACGGCGAAGAAGACAGCATATGGATCAAGTACTCCACCCTGAATGGCCCCGATTGGGAGCAGCACAATTCCACCAATTGGAAGCAGCGCAATCCCGGGGTCGTCGTGCGTTCTACAAAGGTCTCTCCTCCCAAATAACTTCCCATCGAAAATCGCGAGTACTACGCTGGAACCTGTATCCCCAACCAGAAACTCGAACAGTTACAATAATCCGGCCCAAGCAATGCAAGGCCAAGGACCCAAGACCGACAATCCACGACGATTCCTATGACCATGAAAGTGCGCAAAGCCGTTTTCCCAGCCGCCGGTCTGGGAACCCGTTTCCTGCCGGCCACCAAAGCCCAGCCCAAAGAGATGCTGCCTCTGGTCGACAAGCCCATCATTCAGTACGGCGTCGAGGAGGCCGTGGCCTCCGGCTGCGATCAGATCATCATCATCACCGGACGCGGCAAGCAATCCATCGAAGATCACTTCGACACCAGCTACGAACTCGAGAGAATGCTCGAGGATCGCGGCAAGCACGACCTGCTCAAAATTGTTCGCTCCATCTCCGACATGATTCATGTCGCCTACATCCGGCAGAAAGAGGCGCTGGGCCTCGGCCATGCCGTCCTCACCGCGCGCGAACTGGTCGGCAACGAGCCCTTCGCCGCCCTGCTGGCCGATGACGTCATCGACAGCCCCGTCCCCGCGCTCAAGCAGATGGTGGACATCTTCAGCCAGAAGCAATGCAGCGTCATCGCCGCGCAGGTCGTGGAAGGCCGAATGATTTCCTCCTATGGCGTTCTCGATGCCCAGCCCGCTCAGGGATACAACGGGCGTCTCTTCGAAATCCGCAACATGGTCGAGAAACCGAAGTACGAAGAAGCTCCGTCGAACCTGGCAGTGATCGGCCGCTACATCCTGACCCCTACGATCTTCGACTGCCTCGCCAAGATCCAGGCCGGCGCCGGCGGCGAGCTCCAGCTCACCGACGGCATGCGCATGCTGCTCAAGCAGGAGAAGATGTTCGCCTACGTCTATGAGGGCACCCGCTACGATACCGGCGACAAGCTCGGATTCCTCAAAGCCACAGTCGAGTTCGCCCTCAAGCGCCAGGACCTCGGCGGGCCCTTCCGCGACTACCTTAAGAACCTGAAACTCTGAATTCTGGAACCAACACCAGGGGGTTGCCCCACCCTTAAAATCGCGGCATTATGCGATTTTAGGGTGGGGATTTTGATCTCCGTTTTCGACCCAAACTTTGGTTTCTTGTGACCAGCGCCAACCCCAAGTTACTCTAAACTTGCCCTTATAGCACTTGCGGGGCAAGCTGGAGAACGTCTGTTCGGATGGGAAAGCGCGGCGAACCCCGGAAGGAAGTGCAGGTGCCGGTCCGTATCTTCGGCACCGACCACACCGGTGCGGTTTTCTCCCAGAAAGCCGTCACGGTGAACATCAGCCGCAACGGCGTCGAGCTTGCGGGCGTCAATGCGACCCTGGCCGTCGATGAGATCATCGGTCTGACCTACGGCCCGAACCGCGTCCACTTCCGCGTCAAATGGGTTGGTGCCGCAGGCACGGCGAAAGCCGGCCGCATCGGCCTTCTCAATGTCTCGCCCGGAAAACCCTTGTGGGATTTCCCGCTTTCTCCGTCAGGTCCAGATCCCTATCAGCCCGGCATGGCCGAGCGCCGCCAGCATCCTCGCTTCCGCTGCCAGAACTCCATCGAGATCCACATTCACCACGGCGCCTCTTTCTGGGGAACTGTCGCTGATCTCAGCCTCGGAGGCTGCTACGCCGAGCTGGCTATCCCCATGGAAGTCGGCACCAAGCTCAGAGCGGCCATCTGGTTTGGACAGGCCAAGGCGTGGGCGGAAGGTGAGGTCGCCCATCGAACTCCTGGATTCGGAGTCGGTATTCGCTTTACGGAGATCGCCCCCAGAGACCTCGACCTCATCCGCTGCTATCTTGAATCACTCGCCCCGCTAGCCCGCAAGCCCCTGATCGGCGCCGCCCTCCGCGCCTCGCACACCTAGGGTCCGCCATTCCCGCAAGCCGCATCCCGTTACTTCTTCAGCTTGCCTTCCAGGTCCGGCACAAACAGCAGCTGCGCACCGGGTTCCAGCCGGCGGCCTTGGGCAAGCGCGGTCTCCCATTCTCTGCGCGCTTCCTCTTTCCGCCCTGCACTGTCCAGAGCATCACCCAGCGCCGCGTGGCCCATTAGCAGTGTGGAATCGAGCGCTATCGCCTCCTGAGCCAACGGCAACGCCGGGGCGCCGTTACCGCTCCAGAGTGCCTGGTAAGCGTTCTCCGCGCGCGCCAGCGCCGCTGCCTGATGCATGTCGAAGTGCCCGCGGAAAACCATAACGGCATGGTCGATGGTTTCATCGGGCTTCATCGTGCGGAACCTGTCGTAAGGATTCAGCGACGCAGCCGGCCACTCGCAGCCGGACATGTCAGCCGCACTCAACAACACCGTGCCGTCGATCACCGGCGGGGTATTCTCCGCACTGCCCAGGAACCAGGTGTCGATATTCGGGAGATGGTGACAGCGGATACCATAGGTCTCCGGGTTGTGCTCCGGGAAGGCGAAGTAGGCGAACCAGCACTCCTCGCCCGGATGGCGGTCCTGCCACGCTTTCACCTGGTAGAGCTGCTGGCCCCAATCCGCGTTGGCGTCGCTGAGTAGGTTGTGCACGTTCGCCGGCCCGCCCCAGGCCTCGTTGGCGTAGGGAATGTAGTACGGAAACGCCGCCAGCGACGACATCACATGCCCGGCCAACAGGACCGCGCAGGCGATGAGCCAACTCCGGCCCGATGCCGCCAGCGCCGCAACCGCAGCCCCGCCTAGCACAAAGAGATATCCGTAGAACGGCAATAGATGGCGCGCGCCGATATTCATGTTCGACAGAATGGCAATGACAAAGTAGAAGAGTGCCGGGGTCAGCAGAAAGACCACCTCACGTCCCCATCTGAGCTTTCGCCTGATCATCGCCGCGATCGCAAGCAGCGTAATCGCCAATAGGCCGAGCGTTGACTTGATCACGACTACCGAGGGGAAGTACCACCACACTCCGTGTGCGTAGTTCTTGCCGAAAATGTAAGTCGGATAGAAGGCGGCCATGCGTGCCACGTCCACCAGGCCGATCAGGTATGACTCGGGCAGCAGATGCAGCCGGCCCATGCCGTTCACGACCCCCGCGATCTGAGGGCCGAAAGGTTCCACGTATTCGGCCAGCGTGGTGCTCATCTTCACACCGGCGGGGCGGGCAGCGTAACGGAATCCGTAGAAACTCCACAGCACCAGCACTCCCACTACGACAATCACGCAGAATGCTCCACCCAGCCGTAGCGCCGTGCGCATGCGCGTTCCCTTCTCGGCCGCCCTGATCTCGCGTCCGATCAGCAGCAGCAACATCGGCGCCAGCATGATGCCCGAGTGCTTGGTCGCCAACAGCAGTCCCGACACCACACCAGCCGCTGCCAGCCGCGTCCACGTCGGCTGCTTCACGTAGAGATAGAAGCACCACGTGCTCAGGAGGAAAAACAGTGAGACGCCAATGTCAGTGGTGACGAGTGCGGAGTGGCCCAGCACGTTGGGATCAAGCGCAGCCAGCGCGAGTGCCGCCAGTCCCGCCCAGTCGCCAAAACACTCCCGCGCCACCAGGAAGATGACCAGCGAGAAGAGGATGGCCAGCAACCCGGCGGTCAATCGCATTTGAAACACGATTCGATTGCGATTGCCGTCATTGCGCGCCAGCCAGTCGCGGCCGTCCAGGAAAGCTTCGATCTTGAAATTGCGGTCTTTCAGCTCCGGCACCCAGAGCGAACGGCCGAGCAACGGCACCGCAGCCAGCAGTTTGACCAGTGGCGGATGCTCCGGGTTCAGGCCGTAGTCGCCGGTGTGCCACATCATGTAGCCGGCAAACATGTGGTCGGCCTCGTCGAAGGTAGGCGACTCGCGACGTATAACGAATACGGTCAACAACGTCTGCAGAGCAATCAGGGCGACCACGGTTGCCCAAACCACGCGTCCGGAGAGTTTTGGCACGACTCTCCTCCGTTCTGAACCGAGATTGTACTCAGGAACTTTTCAGCTTCTTCGACTTCTCCTCGACCCCGCGCGCCAGCTTCTCTTTGTACGCAACGAGCTTCTTCGCGACACCCTCATCCGCCAGCCCGATCATCTGCGCCGCGAGAATCCCTGCGTTCGTCGCGCCCCACTTCCCGATCGCGACCGTCGCGACCGGAATCCCCGCAGGCATCTGCACCGTCGAGAGCAGCGAATCCATTCCGTTGAGCGATGTCGAAGGAATCGGCACGCCAATCACCGGCAAAGTCGTATGCGCCGCAATGACACCCGCCAGATGGGCCGCCCCGCCCGCACCCGCAATGATGACCTTGATCCCGCGCCCTGCCGCATTCTTCGCGAACTCCGCCGAGCGGTCAGGCGACCGATGCGCCGAAGTCACATCAATCTCCCACGCAATCCCGAACTCATCGAGTGCCTTCCCAGCCTCGCGCATTATTTCCAAGTCCGAGTCACTCCCCATCACAATCGAAACCAGTGGCTTGCTCATTGTTCTCCCCAGTGGTGTTTTGGATTTGTCATCCCGAATGTGTCGTGAAATGTCATCCTGAGCGCGCTTTGGATTGTCATCCTGAGCGAAGGTTTGCCTCGCGAAGCGAAGCAAACCGCAGTCGAAGGATCTCTACTCCCATTCCCGAGCGCTCGCGGTAACCCTAAAGCGCTGGGTACTGGGTACAAGGTACTGGGTACTATTTCTTCAGCGCCCGCCCCGCAATGTCCTTCCGATAATGCGCCCCGGCGAAGCTGATCTTCCCGCTAGCCTCATACGCCTGCGCCACCGCCGTCGGCAAGTCCGCGGCCCGAGCCGTCACGCCGAGCACGCGTCCGCCCGAGGTGTAACACACTCCGTCCCGCTTCGACGTCCCGGCATGAAACACCTTCACTCCAGCAACTTTCCCAGCCTCCTCGAGCCCGTCGATCCGCTTCCCCATCTCAAACGTTCCCGGATATCCTCCCGACGCCATGACCACGCACACCGAGGCATCCGGCGACCATCTGAAATCGCCTTCACTCAAGCGCCCGTCAATCGAAGCCTCAATCGCATCCAGCAGGTCGCTCTCCAGCCGCATCAGGATCGGCTGTGTCTCCGGATCGCCGAAGCGGCAGTTGAACTCGAGCACCATCGGCCCGCGCGCCGTCATCATCAGACCGCAATAGAGCACGCCCTTGAACTCCGCGCCCTCGGCCTTCATCCCGGCCACCACCGGACGCGCAATGTGATTCACCAGCCAGTCGCGCATCCGATCATCGACAATATCCGCGGTCGAGTACGCGCCCATGCCTCCCGTGTTCGGCCCGCTATCGCCGTCACCGACGCGCTTGTGATCCTGCGCTCCGACCAGCGGCGCCACCCGCTCACCATCGCTGAACACGAGGAACGAAAGCTCGTCTCCAACCAGGCACTCTTCCAGCACCACGCGCGACCCAGCGTCGCCCAGCATCTTGCCACTCAGCATTTCCGTCGCTACGCTCGCCGCCTCTTCCTTCGTCTTGGCGATGACCACGCCCTTCCCCGCCGCCAATCCGTCGGCCTTCACCACCACGGGCGTGTGGAAGTGCCCGAGCGCGTCTCGCACCTGCTCGACAGAATCGCAAATCGCGAAATGCGCCGTCGGGATGTGATGCCGCTGCAGGAATTCCTTGGCGAAACTCTTGCTCGATTCCAACTGCGCCGCCGCGCGAGTGGGACCAAACACTCTCCATCCGCGCTGCTGAAATTCGTCCACCACGCCGAGAGTCAGCGGCAGCTCCGGCCCGACCACGGTCACATCTGGCTGCAGACGGTTGGCCAGCCCCACGATCGCGTCAAGGCTCTTCAGATCGCCGGCCACACATTCGGCGTCGTCCGCGATCCCGCCATTCCCCGGAGCGACATAAAGCTGGCTGATCCGCGGCGACTGCCGCAGCTTCCACGCCAGCGCGTGCTCGCGCCCGCCTCCACCTAGTACCAGGACTTTCATAGAAGACAAATCAGGTTAGAAGTTGCAGAAGATACTGTCAAACGCGGGGCGGGGTCATGTGGCGACGGCCGCCTCGGCCGTCGGGTCAAGCGCAGCTCAACGGCCCCACCGTAAATGCGCCGTGTTCATCCGCGCTTGACCCGCCCTCCCGTAACATTCCTTTAATCAATGCAGAGTACGGTAGGAGGTACACTTACACATCTGAGCATTTTGGTTAACCACAGTTAACCCACTGCCGTACACTGCCAGCAGATTCTCTTGGGGAAACGTTCATAGCACACTGGGGTTGTGATTGCGGGAAGCACAGATCCAATCGTTGCCCACATGAGGTTTCGAATCAAGACGAAGGCGGGCTTGCGGCTCGCGCTGTGGATGGTTTTCGCCATCGCAGACAGACCGTGCGCCCAGGCGCAGCAGCCGGGTTCCGCCGCCCCCTCAGAGCAGAGCAGCCCTGCTGAAGCAGCGACCACGCCCGTCTATCCTCCCGCCGACGACAGCACCGAAGCCATGCTCCCGCATTTCAAGGACACCCGCTTCTGGCTCTCCGGCCAGGCCAATTTCGTATTCCAGACGCATCTCGATTTTCACGCACCCTATAGCGGCACGCATAGCCTCAGCCCGAATTACGAGAAGGCCACCTCGCGCCTGATGACGCTCTATACCGGCGTGCGCTTGAACAAGTCCACCGAGTTTCTCGTCGACATCGAAGAAGCCGGAGGCGCAGCCCTGACGCAAGGCTTCGGCCTCGCCGGAGACGCCAACCTCGACATCGTTCGCAATCCCTCGCTCAGCAAGGCACCCTATCTCGGCCGTGAAATGATCCACGTGGTATTCGCCCTCAGCCCCGATAAAGTCGAGAACCAGCGCAGCTTCCTTTCGCTCTTCGACGAACTCCCGCGCCGCCGCCTCGAATTCCGCTTCGGCAAGTTCAGCATGCCGGATTTCTTCGACATCAACTCCGTCGGCTCCGACACGCATCTCCAGTTTCTCAACTGGACCACCGACAACAACGGCGCCTGGGACTACGCCGCCGACACCCGCGGCTACACCGTCGGCGCAATTCTCGACTTCGAAGACCGCCACTGGGGATTCCGCTTCGGCGAAGCCCTGATGCCCAAGGTCGCCAACGGCATCGACCTCGTCTGGAAACCGTGGCAGGTCCATGCCGAGAACTTCGAGTACGAACTGCGCCGCGGATTGATTCCCAGGAAGCCCGGAGTCATCCGCCTGCTGGCCTTCACCAACTCCGCCAACATGGGCATCTACCGCGACCAGGTGCTCAAAGCCTCCGCCGAAGAGAAGACTCCCGACATCACCGATCATCGCTGGCACATCACACGCAAGTACGGATTCGGCATCAACGTCGAACAGGATCTCTCGCGCTACCTGACGGCTTTCGCCCGTTTCGGATGGAACGACGGCCGCACCGAATCCTTCGCATACACCGAAGTTGAGCAAACCTTCGCCGAGGGCGTCGGCGCGAACGGCGCGTGGTGGCACCGCAAGCAGGACCGCGCCGGCGTGGCATTCATCAGTAACGCCATTAAGAAAGACCACCAGAACTATCTCAACGCCGGAGGTTTGGGATTTCTGCTAGGCGATGGCCACCTGAACTACGGCCGCGAGAATATTCTGGAGACTTACTACACCGTCCACGTCTGGCGCGGAATCTATCTCGCCCCCGGCGCCCAGCACATCAACAACCCCGGCTACAACCGCGATCGAGGTCCGGTGGTAGTTCCGTCATTCCGCGCCCACGTGGAGTTCTGAGAAGCCGTGAAGAGGTTTCGCCACTCCCCTGTCCGGGATAGAATGACGCCGCGATGTCCGCCAGTCACTTCTCAGAAGGAATATCGGTGAAACCATTTCAGATTCATGTCGCGGATGAAGTGCTCGACGATTTGCGGACACGGTTGCGTCATACGAGATGGCCCGATCAGGTACCGGACATCGGCTGGAGGCAGGGTACCGAACTGGACTGGCTGCAGAACTTAGTCTCCTATTGGGCTCAGGAGTTCGACTGGTGCGCCTGGGAGCGGCGGCTCAGCAATCTCTCCCACTTCACTTGGGACGGCATCCACTTCGTGTATCAGCGAGCGGCATCGAACCGGGGCGTGCCACTCATTCTTACGCACGGCTGGCCCGGCAGCTTCCTTGACTACATCGACATGTTGCCCATGCTGAAGGATTTCGACGTCGTCGTCCCGTCCCTGCCCGGCTATGGATTCTCGCCGCGCCCGGCCCAGGTCGGCATCAATTATCGATACGTTGCCGAGCGCTGGCATCGACTTATGTCCGAGCTCGGATATTCACGCTATGGGGCGGCGGGCTACGACTTTGGAGCAGGAGTCACGACGATCCTTGGATTGGACCATCCCGAAGCGGTGATCGGGATTCATCTCACCACTCTGGAGTCTGACCTTACACCGGTGGTGGATGACTCGGAACTCTCCGAGGCCGAGCGTGCGTACCTTACCGTGAACCGAGCCTGGGACACTACCGAGCGAGGCTACAGCGCGATTCAATCCACCAAACCCCAGACGATCGGCTATGGATTGAACGACTCTCCGGCGGGGCTGGCCGCATATATCGGTGAGAAGTGGCACTCGTGGAGCGATGTAACTCCACCCCATGACTTCCTCTGCGCCACCCTTACCCTGTACTGGGTTACGCAGACGATCACCTCGTCGATGCGCGACTATTGGGACAATCGATGGCACCCGGTCGATCGCGCCTACGTCGGCACGCCCACAGCATTTGGCGTCTTCGCGCACCAAACCGTTCCGGAGGGCGAGCCGCCGCGAACGTATCTGGAGCGCGTCTACAACATCCAGCGATGGACAACGTTTCCCCGTGGCGGACACTTCGCACCGGCAGAGGAACCGTCAGCGGTGGCGGGAGATTTGTCCGCTTTCTTCCGTGATCTACGCTGACGCTCATGCTGACGTCGAGTGGATGCACTTCAGAAGAGACGTCACACTGAGCGGATCGTGCTCATTGAGCGGTTTTGAGCGCGCAGGATTTCTCGCCAACTGGCCGCACTAGAGCCCTGCGGTGCCCTTCAGATCGGGCTGGATTGTGCCGATAGATTGAGAGTAGGAACCTGATCTTCCCATGTCGATGAAACTGCTCCCGGGGTCGGTGAATCCGGTCGATCCGTCGCGGGCGTCCGACGTGTCGAACAGCCTTGTGCCTCTGGCACAGAGAGAGATCACCACGCGGACCAGCCAAGCTGGTCTCGTTCCCTCCGCCGACACTTTCGCTTGGTCGTCCGGGACGCGCCGGGGCAGCCTGAATTACATCGACGGAATTCCTGTAGAGGATTCGCAGAGCGACGAATCGGCGCGCTCGAGTGTGGAGTACGTCTCCGGATCGGCCTGGAACTATCCTGTCGCACGCACGGCGGCCGCCCAGTACCTCTTCTATGCCACCGGTCCCGCCGACCGGAGAGGGCGGCTCATCGATCTGTACGCCTAGTCGCGAGCTGGACTCGTCAGGAGCCCCTCTGTGGCATTGCATTTTGGAACAGCCTATGCCGTAGATCGGTGCCCAACCCTAGGCTTTGTCGGAACCGTCTCGGTTGAGGGTGCCCCATCCTTGCGTTCTATGCAAGGGTGGGTACCACAGGCGTGCAGTCTGGAGCAGTTGAGATCAAACCCCGGAATCACTACTCACGCGCATCCTTCGGGAAGATTGAAGGACCCAAACTAAATGCTTTCGGCAGCATCGTACCCGCCCCTTCGACAGGCTCAGGGCAGGCTCTTGCAAAAGCGCAAGGATGGGGCACCCGGCAAAAAGACGCCTTATTGAGGGGTTTTGAGCGTAACCAGGATGTTACGCCAGCCATCCGCTTCACGGAATCAAGTCAGACAATTCGTGATTTGCTGGATCTACATGAACCCACAACGTTAGCCCCTTCGGGTGTTCTCTAATGACGGCATTAGCTTTTTCTTCTGAGGGCGAGTCCGACGTGTATCGACCGCTGTAATATTCACCGCCGACCTCATACGAGTAGACAACCTCAGCACGGTAGGCTGACCCGTCCCAGAATGTAACGGTTGCTTCCTCCACCGTCGCTCGCACCACCGGCCAATTGGCACTGTTGGAAAATAGGAGAAATCGACGGAGTTGCGGCCATGTCTTCACCAACAACCCGCCGAAGACCAATACGGCCAGACGCATTAGGCTGAGGTAAAGCTGGATGACGGGTTTCATTTCTTTGAGTGTAGCGAAAGAGAGAAAAATCGCAGGGTAACGATCGTAATCCGATCACACTCAACCCGCGGGCAGCGTGACTTTGAATGTACCCGCGACTTCTCACCCCCTACGGATGCACGCTCGCCCCTACCGACAACGGCGGCCCCAGCAGTTCCAGTCCATAGGCGCGGTATACTGCTGCGTCGTTGAGGTACTCGCCTTCCTTTCGTGGCTTTTCGTTATCGCGGAAAAACGCTTCCATTTTGCCGGCGGGTGCGAACGCGATCAGCAATCTCCCCGGACCTTCGCCAACATACGCCCATGCATGCGGCACTCCACGCGGACCGAGGATGGAATCGCCGGGCTTGAGCTGGAAGCGTTCGGAGCCGACCTCCGCAATGTATTCTCCTTCGATCACGTAGAACCACTCACTCTCGTTGTGATGCAGATGACGCGGCGGGCCGCCCTTCTTACGGCTGGCGTGTTCGATCACGAACAACGCGCCGGCACTATCATCGGTCAAGACCTTGAAAGCCGTCGAACTCACTCCGATAATGTGACGCTCGCCGAGACGGTCCTCGCCGCTCGCAACCCGAACCGGCTTCACTTTGGTTTCACCGGTCTGTGCCATCATGGCCAGCGGCAGCGCAGCCAGCGCCGTGCCCAAAAACGCCCTGCGATCCACGTCTTGCATAGTCGAGCCTCCGTTGTGTTCTCTAAACGCCTCGCGGTCGAGTGCGCAGTATACGCGACGCCGCCTGCGGGCACCTTGAAATGTAGAGGTTTCCCCTTTCCCTGACGCCTGACGCCTGACGCCCGAAGCCCGCTGCCGGGTCACTGACAACTGAGACTATCCCTTTGACGCTCCGCCCCCCGCAGTGTATCTATAGATCGCCACGTATGTCCCGCAAGATCCTGCCGCTTCTGTGCTGGCTCGCCGCCTTGGTTTCCACTGCCGGCGCGCAGACTGACGCCTGGCTGCAAGTCCGGACGCCGCACTTCCTCATTGTCAGCAACGCTCCAGAAAAAGACACCCGCGTCGCCGCTCACAAGTTCGAGGCCATGCGCTCCGTGTTTCAGCGCGTCTTTCCCGAGGCCGACCTCGACACCGCGCAGCCCATGCTCGTCCTTGCGGTCCAGGACAAGCACACTCTGCAAACTCTCGAGCCAACCGAATACTTAGGAAAAGGCCAGCTCAACCTGATGGGCCTCTTCCTCTCCACCCAGGAGCGCAACTATGTCCTGATCCTGCTCAACGCTCCCGGCTCGCACCCCTACGCGGCCATTTATCACGAGTACGCCCACTTCGTGTTCAGCCGTCTGCATCAGTGGATGCCGCTCTGGCTCATGGAAGGCATCGCCGAGTACTATCAGAACACCGAAATTCTCGAAGACCGCATCCGCCTCGGCAAAGGCGATCCCGGCATCCAGTACTCCATCGAGACGCATCCGCTCCTGCCGCTCTCCACGCTGTTCGCCGTCGATCCGCACTCTTCCTACTATCACGAAGAGGACAAGGGCTCCATCTTCTACGCCGAGTCGTGGGCGCTGGTCCACTATCTGAAGGATAGAGACCAACTCGAAGGCACCCACCGGCTCAACGATTTCCTCGACTTGCTGCAGAAGAACATCGAGCCCACCGCCGCCGCGAGTCAGGCCTTTGGCGACCTCGATGCACTCGAACTCGACCTCCGCCGGCACGCGGTCGGCGGCAAGTACGAGGTGAGTGAAATGTCCGGCGGCATCGATGTCGACGATTCATCCTTCATCGGGCAGCCACTCACCGCGACGCAGGCTGACGCTCTCCACGCCGAATTCCTCGCGCACGACGGCCGTGAGACCGATGCACGCGCCCTGCTCGAAAACGTTCTGCGCGACGATCCCGCCAACGTCGGCGCCCGCGAGACCATGGGATACCTCGCCTATCGCGCCAACAATTTTGACGAGGCCCGCAAGTGGTGCCAGGAAGCGATCAAGCTCGATCCCTCGAGTTTCGTCGCCCACTTCTTTTTCGCCGCCGCCTCCATCCGCAAAGGCACGCCCGACAAAGCTTCGCAAGCCGCCGTGGAAGAAAGCCTGCGCGCCGCCATCAGGATCAATCCATCTTTCGCGCCAGCCTACGACGCTCTCGCGATCTTCTACTCCATCCGCGGCGTCAACTTGAGCGAAGCTCACGACCTGATCGAGCGCGCGGTGCAACTCGGCCCCGGCGTTCCCGAGATTCGCATCGACGAGGCCCAGGTCTTGCAGAACATGAACAAGACCAAAGAGGCCGAGACCGTCCTCGATCTGGCGATCAAGATGTCGCACACCCCTGAACAGATCGCCGCCATCGAGAATGTTCTTCAGAACCTGCACAAGTTCGACGCCGAGCGCTCGAAGTTGCACGCACAGAACAAGGCCAGCGTTCCCACGCGCCTGGGCCCCGCCCCCGACACCGCGGCTGGGAAAGCCGCCGCCGCATCTGAGACGCCTCCCCACGAGATCTACGCTCCTCAGGTCGAATACACCGAAGAAGCGCGCGCCGCGAAATTCGAAGGCTCGGTCGTCGTCATGATGGTGGTCGGCGCCGACGGCACGCCCACGAATGTCACCATCCCCAAGCGAGTCGGCTTGGGCATGGACGAGCGCATCGTCGAAAGCATCAGTAAATGGAAGTTTGAGCCCGGACACCATTACGGCAAGCCCGTTCTCAGCCACCTCAGCCTGACCCTGAATTTCAAGCTAGTCACCAATGACGCGCAGAGATTCATCGACCTGTCGGCGAAGGCGCAGTCCGGCGATCCTGCCGCGGAATTCGAGCTGGCCAGAGCTTTCTTCGCAGGACGGGACATTCCGAAAGACGAAACCCAGGGCATTGCTCTGCTCGAACGCGCCGCCCGCAGCGGATATCCGCAAGCCCAGTTCGAGATGGGACAGCGCGCTTACGGCGACGGCAACGATGCCGACAAGTACGTCGACGCCTACGTCTGGTATGCGAGAGCCCAGCGCAGCGGCTCCGGCCAGGCCGCCGCCAAAGTCACCGAACTCGAATCCCGCATGACGCCTGACCAACTGAACGACGCCCGCAAGCAGTTGGAAACCGCAAAGCCATCGAAGTAACTCCCCGGCCAGGCCACTACGTCTTCGCGTACACGCACCCGTAATAGGAAGGCACGACCACCGAGTGCCACTCGCCATCGCCGCCAACATTAATGTCAGGCCGCGGACTCGCTTCCGCCTTGTCGATCTGTTCCACCCACCGGCCGCTCGTCGGCATCGGCACCCACACCGTCCGATCCGTGTCCGAGAAGTTGATGAACACCATCAGGTCCTCTGCCGGCGCAGCGCCATCCGCATCGATGTCTCGACGCAGCACAATCACTCCCTGGCCATAGTGGCTCGCGTCGTTGAAGTAGTAGAATCGCCCCCGATTGGTCAGCGCCCGGTACGTCCGCCGCAGCGTGCCCATGATGCGGTGCAGCCGCACTAGAGCTTTTCCGTAACGATCGTAAAAATATTCCCAGTGCACCGAACGCTCGAACAGATTGCGTCCCACTCCCCACGGCGTCATGCCCCAGTTCTCCCCGATCTCCTGGCCTTCCCACAGCATCGGCACTCCTTTACCGGCGAACAGCGCGATGACGTAGGGCTGCACGCGATAGAACTTCGATCGCGACCCGTACGGCTGTCCAAGCAGATCTATCACGTTACTGGGAGCAATCCGCGCCAGAAACGAAGGATTATCGTGCGACTCGATGTACTGGAACGGTGCAACCGGAAATTCTTCCCCGGTCGCCGGATTCCGATACGTTGCCGGATACCCGCTGAACACCGGGTCCAGCAGAAACGCGAAGTTCGGATCGATGTAGTTCCAGATGCTCGTGTCGGCCGCCTTATCCATCAGCGAGTTCTGCCAGGCGGTGTTGGAATAAGTCTGGCTCAGAATCCCCTTCGGATCCGGCAGGTTCTCGGCGCATTGGATGATCCGGCTGAATCCCGTCGGATCCTGGAATCGCGTGATCGACTTCGACAACTCGTACGTGTTGTACACCAGCGACGAATATCCAACTCCGGTCGCGCCGTCGAAGAATCCCGGCACATAGTCGTACCGAAATCCGTCGAGGTGATATTCGTTGAGCAGATACTGATTCAGCGTGAGAAAGAACTCGCGCGTGAACTGCTTCGTGTAGTCGGTCCCCGGCGCGCCAGGAAAGAACTCTCCGGCGAAAATGCCCATCATCGGATTCGCTTCCCCCGTCGAGTTGTAGACGATGTTGTAGGCGAACTCCGGATGCGCATGCGCGTACACCGCGTCCATAATCACCGCCACGCCGTTCGCATGACAGGTATCGACCAGATGCTTCAGCCCTGCCGCGCCGCCATAACGGTCTTCGGGAGCGAAGTATCCCAACGGCGTGTATCCCCACTCCACGCTCTCCTTCATGTTGGTGAACGGCATGATCTCCAGCGCGTTGACGCCGAGTCCTTTCAGATAATCCAGTTGATCTTCGATTCCGGCGAAGGTCTCGTTGAACTCCGCGACGTGCAGTTCGTAGATCACCAGATCGTCGACATACGGAGTTCGGTAGGCCGCATCGTTCCAGGAAAACGCAACGGCCGCCGGGTCGAAGACAAACGCCGAAAGCGTGCCCAGGCCCGCCTCGCGCCCGCAAGGATCGGAGAACCAGAACACCACCGGATCGCCGCCTCGCAATAACTGATAGCGGTAGAGATACTGTCCAGTCTTGCCGTAGCTGGTTCCTGCAACCGGCGCCAGCGGCGCAGTCGTCTGCCACAAATCGTATTCCGATCCTCCCACCCAGCTCATGTCGAACTCTTGCGGCGGGATCGAGCGCACGAACTGGTCGTCCGAATGAATCACGCATACTTTCAGGCTGTAACCCTTGGACGGCAAAATCCCCGGCAGATAAATGCCAAAGTTCACCTGCCAGCTGCTGGGAGTTATCTGTTGAAGATGGGCGCCTACTACATTCAAATCGATCATGGGAACACCTCCCCAATGGTGATAGTGCGACTTTGGGACCCGGGCGTTTCCGAAAAACAGTGTGGTGTGTTTTGTTGCCGATCGACTCGAGGGCTACGAATGATGGTCTGCCGCTAACCGCTGCAGGTTACTGCAGAATCCCACGCAGGCATAGTACAACGCCAGCCAAGACGTGTCGATGCGAAGAAAGGGGGAAATGTGACCCCACGTCGCCCGACGCCGAGAATCAAATTAGAAATAGGTAGCGAAGTAGAAGCAATAACAGCTTTGTCATCCTGAGGAGCCTTCTTTCTGGCGACGAAGGACTTATGCAAATTGCCGGCAGCGGATTGGCTGCCGACAACTCCATAGTTCCTTCAGGCTGCAAAAGGCGCGGACTTCAGGATGCAACAAAAAAGGGCGCGGCTTTCGCCGTGCCCAAAGAGAATCCGTGTTGATCCGCGCAAATCGCGGCAATGAAGTTTAGTCTCTTACGCCGTCCATGAAAGCCCGCAGCTTCCGCGACCTCGACGGATGCGGGTGCCCCAACCTTGCATTCTCTGCCAGAGTGGGATTCCACCGACGCCGCAAGGGGATCGGCGTTTGGGCTGCGCCCTGCGGTGCAAGCGTGAAGTCGTCGACGGTGACGCCCCGCATTAAGCCCCTACTGCGGCCCGTTTGGCTCTTCTGCTCGTCTTCTGCTTGTGCTCCACGATCCGAACCTCTACGCGCGCATTGAGCGCGTCTGCCACACGAATCAGCGTGTCGAGCTGTACGTTCGCGGGCCTGACCTCCAGGTTTGATATCTTCGGAGCGCTCATCCGAGCACGCGCCGCAAGTTGTGTTTGGTTAAGGCGCCGCTTCTGGCGAAGCCTGGCAATCTGCATGCCGATATCGAGGTTCGCAAGCTCCCGTTCCACCAGGACTTTCATCTGCGGATCCTTCATCTGATTGTCGAAATAGCGATCAAATCTCGTAGTCATCGGCGTCTTCCTCGGGTTCGGTCTTTTTCTGCCAGACGGGCAGTGTGCCGCTCCATGTTTCGGTTTGCGATCGCGATGTCGGACTTTTCAAGTTTTGCCGTGTTCTTCACGAGAGCATGCAGCAAAATGAAAATCCTTTTCGGGTCGGCGAAATACAGGATTCTTATCTTCTCCTTGCCGTACTGCGTCCGCAGCTCGCGCAGTTTTCCTTCCACTTGCGACGAATAAGGAAACGGCAGAGCCGGTCCTTGCCTTCGCAGCTCGGCAAGAATCGCCAGGGCTTTAGCCCGGCGCTCCGGAGACAGGCCGTCCAGAAACTCCTGTACCGGAGCGGCTCCGTCCGGTTCCTCATAGAACTCGACCGGCCACATCACCATTAATGGTATATCGTTAAAGGTAAGTCAGCAAGAACAAAAAGGTGCAATCCGCGAGAGAATCCGAAATTGAAAACGGCTAGTGAAGCAGGAACAATAACAGCTTTGTCATCCTGAGGAGCCTTCTTTCTGGCGACGAAGGACTTATGCAAATTGCCGGCAGCGGATACGCTGCCGACAACTCCATAGGTGCTGCGGTGCGCGAAAAGCGCGGGCCTCAGCATGACAAGAAAAAAGGGCACGGCTTTCGCCGTGCCCTAATTCAATCCGCGCTGATCCGCGTAAATCCGCGCCAATGAAGTTTAGTCTCTGACTCCATCCATAAACGCCCGCAGCTTGCGCGACCTCGACGGATGCCGCAACTTCCGCAGCGCTTTGGCTTCGATCTGGCGGATGCGTTCGCGCGTTACCGCGAAGCTCTGTCCGACTTCTTCGAGCGTGTGCTCCGAGCCGTCTTCCAACCCGAAGCGCATCTTGATGACTTTCTCCTCGCGCGGGGTCAGCGTGCGCAGGACCTGTCCCGTCTGGTCCTTCAGGTTCACGTTGATCACCGCCTCGGCCGGAGAAACCACCGCGCGGTCTTCGATGAAGTCGCCCAGGTGCGAATCTTCCTCTTCGCCGATCGGCGTTTCGAGGGAGATCGGTTCCTGTGCGATCTTGAGCACCTTGCGCACTTTTGCGACTGGAATGTCCATGCGCTTGGCGATCTCTTCCGACGTCGGCTCGCGTCCCAGTTCCTGCACCAGCTGACGCGACGTGCGGATCAGCTTGTTGATCGTTTCGATCATGTGCACCGGGATGCGGATCGTGCGCGCCTGATCGGCAATCGCGCGGGTGATGGCCTGCCGAATCCACCACGTGGCGTACGTCGAGAATTTGTAGCCACGGCGGTATTCGAATTTGTCCACGGCCTTCATCAGTCCGATGTTGCCTTCCTGAATCAGGTCGAGGAACTGCAGTCCGCGGTTGGTGTATTTCTTTGCGATGGAGACGACCAGCCGGAGGTTCGCTTCGATCAGCTCGCGCTTCGCCTGCTCGGCGTCCATGTCGCCCTGGATGATCTCGCGCTGCGTGCGCTTGAGCTCCGGGAACGATACGCCGGTTTCGAGTTCGAGCTTTTCGACTTCCGCGCGGATCGCCCGCGACTGCCGCCGATATTCCTTCTTCTGCTCGTCGCTGCGCGTCGAGTCGGCCTTGCGCTCCAGGTTCGTTGCCTGGCGGTCGAGCGAGCGCATGCCGTCGACGGTTTTGTTCAGACGCTCGATCAGCCGCTTGCGCTCGGTGTTGGTGAATCCGAGTTTACGCACGGCGATCGAAGTCGCGATAATCGCCCGCGCCAGCTTGCGCCGGGTGCGGCGATGGTCGCGCGGATTCTTCTTCTGCGAAACCTCCTTGAACTTCTCCTCGAGGACGCCGGCCTTCTTGTACAGCTTGGCCATGTCGTCGATCTTGCCGGTGAACTCGTTGAGACGATTCTGCAGGATCTCGTCGGTGATCTCCTCCTCGTCGAAGGTGACCACTTCCTTGATCGAGCGGACGTTTTTCTTGAGGTCCTCGCCCAGGTTCAGCAGCTCGCGGATCACGATCGGCGACCGCGAGAGTGCCTTGAGCACGCGCAGTTGTCCGCGCTCGATGCGCTTGGCGATTTCTACTTCGCCTTCACGCGTCAACAGCGGCACGGTTCCCATCTCGCGCAGGTACATGCGGACGGGGTCGTTGGTTTTTTCCAGAGCGCCGGGCGTCAGATCGAGCTCGACGTCCTCGCCTTCTTCAATATCTTCAAAGCCCTTCTTATCGAGTCCCTGGGATGGAAGCTTGGGGCCTTCCAGGACGTCGATACCTTGCGTACCAATTGTAGTCAGCAGATCGTCGAGGTCTTCGGGACTGTGCACGTCATGCGGTATGAGGTCATTGACCTGGTCATACGTGAGATATCCCTTCTCTTTTCCTGTATCGATCAGCTTTTTTATGTCGTCGAACTTATCGTCAAGAGCCAACGGTTTCCTCTAAAAACAAATTTCACTCAACGCCGGGTGCGTATGATAAATTCCGGAAAGGTGGGAATCTGGGATCCAGCGGGATTGTGCCAAGTGGCACAAACTTATAGAGTTTAGCACTTCTCGGCCGCACTCGTCTATCGAAAGTCCGCCGCGTGTCCTCGGTATCTCCGCGCCTGTCCGCACTACCTGTTAATACTTAGATGGCTGGCGAAGCTGTTTTGTTTCAAGCAGTTTTCGCCGTCTTCGGGCCTTGCCTGCCAGGCTTCCTGAGCGCATGCCGACCTTCACGAAGCCTTCGCCTCCGGACCCGGATCGCGCAGAGCCAGGCTGATTCGCTTCGCCTCCTCGCTGAGCGCGATCTTCTCTCTCAAATCGGCACTTGCCCCCAAAGCCTTCAGCCGGCGCTGGACTTCGTCCAACCGCCGGCGCAGATGTACCCGCCTGAGAGCCCGGCAAGCCGCCTCGAGAATTTCGGCCGTCAGTTCCTCCTCTTCTTTCAGCAGGATCGACGCCAGCATGCGGCGGTCTGCCTCATTCGCCGGCACTTCCAGCACATCGGCGACCTCCGTCCCCGCGTTCAACAGGCATTCCGCCAGCGATTCGGTGGCCAGACCGCGGTGCAGTCCTTCCGACTGCAGCACGTAACTCGCCTGCCGCGACGGATCGAACTCTTCTTCAGCACCGTCGCGCATCGAGAGATGATCGTCTCCAGTCTGGATCTGCCGCGCTGACGCGAGCGCCCGAATCAGAACCTTCTCGGCCTCGGTCACCTGCGCTTCAGCCGGAGCCTTCACTGCCGAGGCAGATCGTGTGCTGGCCGCGTGCCGCAGCTCCTGCCGCAGCACCGCCGAGTCGATTTGCAGTTTCTGCGCGATCTCCTGCGCCAGTTCGTCACGCACAATACGGCTCGGCACGCGCTGGATGTGCGGCAGCAGATAGTTCACCGCTTTGTGCTTGCCCTCCGCACTGCGGATGGGAAACTGCGTCCGCGCTCGCTCGATCAGATAATCGAAATACTTTTGCGAATGGCGCAACGCATCCTGGTAGGCATCTTTCCCTTTGCGCCGAATATAGAGGTCAGGATCGAATCCCTGCTCCAGCGTCAGCACCTTGATGCTGAATTCTTCTTCCACCAGCAGGCCGATCGTACGTTCCGCCGCCTTCGCACCCGCAGTATCAGGATCGAAGTTCACCACCACGTTCTTGCTGAAACGCCCCAGCAGCTTGCCCTGCAGCTCGGTGAACGCCGTGCCCGAACTGGCGATCACATTGTGAAATCCCGCAGTAAAGACGGAAATGCAGTCCATCTGGCCCTCGACCAGGATCGCGTAGTCGAACTTCTTGATCCACTCCTTGGCGTGATCGAGATTGAACAGCACCTTGCTCTTCGAATAGATCGGCGTCTCGGGCGAGTTCAGATATTTCGGCCCCGCCTTTTCGTCGGTCGAAAGCGTCCGCCCGGTGAACGCAATGACCTTGCCCGCTTCGCTCGCGATGGGAAACATCACCCGGTTGCGGAACTTCGAATACATCGCAGAACGGACGTCGTTCGCCGGCCTCTCCCCCGCATTGTCATCCCGAGCGGAGGCGGGACGCTTTTCAAGCGTCCCACCGGAGTCGAGGGACCTTGTGTCTTGCTGCGGCCCAGGGTCTGAGGTCTGCGGTCCGTCCGCCTGCCGCCCGACGCCCGACGCCGGACGCCCGTCATCCTGCTTCCACGAGAACAACCCGCTCTCGCGCAGCACTTCTTCGCTGAATTCCCCCTTCAGCCGATCCCGCAGCAAAAACCCCGAGTCCGGCGCATAGCCAATCCGGAACTTCGCGATCATCTCGTCATTCAACCCGCGTCCAGCAAGATATTCGCGAGCACGCGCGCCATCCGAACGCCGCAGGCATTCCTGGAAAAACGCAACCGCGCGCTCGTGAACGTCGAGCAACTGCCCGCGCATCCGGGCTTCCTTTGCCTCGCCCGGAGTCGAATAGCTCGCCTTCGGCAAAGGAATCCCCAGCTTCTGTGCGACGAGCCGCACCGCCTCAGGGAACGTGATGTTCTCGATCTTCTGGACAAAGCTGAAGACGTCCCCGGAAACCCCGCAGCCGAAGCAGTGATAGAACTGGCGCGTCGCATGCACCGAAAACGACGCCGTCTTTTCGCCGTGAAACGGACACAACCCGGAGTAGTTCTGCGCGCCCGCCTTCTTCAGCTTGACGTAGTCGCCCACAATGCGGACGATGTCCGCCTGCTGCTTCACCGTATACGCGAAATCACCGGGGTTCGCCATTTCCTAGCTATCAGACGTCAGCTCTCAGCTTGGACGTAGAGCAGACAGAATTCTCCAACGAAATTGTGACCCAGAAACCGAGAGTTGAATATACCGAAGAGAGAATTACTGTGGAGAACCTGTGCGAAACCCAGAGATTCCGTGAACGGCAGCGGAAAAAGATGTTCGTGGCAGGTCAACCACGAGGGATACGAACGCAACCGCAAGTGTCATCCCGAGCGAAGGCGGGACGCTGCTAAAGCGTCCCACCGAAGTCGAGGGACCCTGTGTTTTCCCGCGCTCCAAGGTCTAGCGATACGAAACCTTCGGCTTCCATATCCCGGGCCGAATCACCTTGATCGGCAGCCCCGTTCTACGTTTGACCTCGTTGTTGAACGAGCCCGTGTCAACGTGGAAGCCAGAATGGCAAATCTTCGCGCCATTCTTCCCGATCACCGTGGTGTTGAAGTTCAGCGTGTTGAATTCCACGGAGGTAACCTCGGTCCAACGCAGCTTGGCTCTGCGGCCCCAGGCAGAGGCTCCCGAAATTCCATCGCTCCGAATCACGATCGAATCTCCCCGAGAAAGAATGGCGAGTATCACGAACGCCGCTGAGATTGAGGTCGCCAGCCAGCTTCTAACGTAGATCCAGGATACGAACGCGAGCGCCGAAAACAGTAGAAGCGCGCTCCAGCGAGCAATGGGCATTGCGATTGACTCAGGGAAGATGATGGAGTCCTTCTCCAGGACAGCCTTCCCCGCGCCGGCACGCGTATAAATCCATCGCAATACAGCAGGCACAGTGGTACAGATCAGAAGCGTGCCAAGGTTCGATGTCATCCGTGCGCTCTCGCAGGAATACTACACCCGCGGCGGACCAAGCTTCTGTGCGACCAAGCGCGATACGACACTCGACAGCAATGTCATCCCGAGCGAAGGCGGGACGCTGCATTGCAAGCGTCCCACCGCAGTCGAGGGACCCTGTGTTTTCCCGCGGTCCAAGGTCGGAGGTCCGAGGTCCAGGGTCCAGGTGCGCCTGACGCCCAACGCCCGAAGCCTAATGCCAATGACCCAGTTGCACTCATCAGCGCCGGCAGAATAAGAAGTACATTACGAAAGCTCAAGAAACGAAGAAATCTTCTTTGCATCCGCAGCCGGCCAGCATAGAATTCAATCAGTCGTTATTCACCGCCACTAGCTCTCAAGTCGCGCCCCGAGAGCACTCCCGTCAGCGTCACGTCGTCTCAATACAGCAGGAGTCATTATGCGACGTGTACCTCATTCCTGGCGGGAAGCTTACGAATTGGCATTGATGGAGTCCGATCCCATCCAAGTAATCGGGCGGGTTGAGTACGCCATGTATGCCCTCGAACGGCGATATGCCGAATGGCCTACTGATCCCGGATCGCCGGCAGAACTGGCGGCGATTCAGCGGTGCATTTCTACCCTGGTGCGCCTGATGAAGCAGAATCGGCTGGCCACGGCCGATTCCCAGCTCTCATCATCAGGAACGGCGAATGCGACGGAGCAGAGCCCAGTGGACAATTTCTTCTCGGAAGCCGGCGCAGCCTGACGGAATTGGGCGTTTCCTCCAAAGTCCCCGCTCTTGCGGCCGGGTGGTTCAAGCTTCCCACGGAACTGCCGATAGCTTTGGATAGAGCCCCCGCTCCGCCATGCTCACCGCTGACCAGTACGCGGCCTCCATCATCGACAAATACCGCGTGGTCGTTGACACGGACTCCTCGTCGCATCGCGCGGCGGACGAACTCGTTCCCTTGCTCAAGAAATGGGGCAGTCAATACCTCCAGGGCATTACTCTCTCCGGAGCGTACGCCGGAAACTCGGCAGTGCGCCTGTCTTCCGATGTCGACATCCTCGTCGCCCTGAAGCCTCTTCCCGATCGCGACATCAAGAACGTCTTCTGGGGACTCTTCGAGTTCCTTTCCGACCACATCAAGCAGATTCACACCCGCACCGTGTCGATCCGGGCGGAAACGCGAGACTTCAAAGTGGATCTGATCCCCGCTTTCCGCGATCACGGGCTCGTGCTGTTCAACAAGAAGTCCGGTCATGAGGTCCGCACCGACCTCACGCGCCACGTGCACCTCATCGCCAATTCCGGACGCCAGGAAGAAATCTGCGCCCTGAAGATCTGGCGCGAGCGGCAGCAACTGGAGTTTCCTTCGTTCTATCTCGAACTCACGGTCCTCAACGCGCTCGAATCCGAACGCTACGGAAGGTTGGCTGACAACGTTCGCACCATCCTGCGCTACATTGGCAACCGTTTGGAGCAGGCCGTCGTGCGCGATCCGGCGAACGACGACAACATCGTCTCCAACGACCTCACCGCCGCCGAAAAGAAGGCCGTCGCTAAAGCCGCGCGCGACGCCCTTTACGACGAAAATTGGAAGAAGATTCTCTGGTGATGCCTGCGGCCAGTGGTCAGTTCTACTGCGTCGGCCACGGAGCGTCCGGATCGAAGCCGCGCCGGATCGCCAATACCACTTCCCGCATCCGCTGGTTCGAAAGCACCCGCCGTTCCTGCGTCAGGAGTGCGCGCTTCGAGAGAACCTGCGGGAAATGTCCTTTCACGAATGACGGCCATGGAAGGCCGGTTTCCTCCGGCGCCAGTTGCACAACCGTAGGTCCTTCCGGCCCCGCCGTGCTCAACGGCATCACCAGCACCGATTCCGAGCGCTGGCTCAAATTTCTCTGATCGAGCGACACGATCAGCACCCAGTGCCGAACCGGAGGATTCCCCAGATTCGCCGTCCATATCTCCCCGCGTCGCGGAAGCGGATTATTGATCAAGGTCAGCCCCTTCCGGACTCTGCGACAGCGCCGCCTCCAGGCGCCGCTCCTCGGCAGCCTCTGTATCGCTCATGTTCTCGAAGTACACCTCGGTAGCCGTGGCCAGACGTTCGCGGTTTTCATGCACCACGAGCCTCTCGATGGCTCGGTCCAGGGCCTCCGCCAGATTCTGCGCCTCCCCGCCGGCGATCAGACCTTCCAGATACTCAAGAGTTCGCGGCGCGACCGTGGTTGAAATCTTCTGGCGCGATAGCCGAGAATTGGATGACAATCGTCCTCCATATATATGATAATATATCAGACGAATATCAGATAAACGAGAGATAGGTAAGTATCTGTATTATCAGTGTATTGATCAATCGGGACCCCTGTTTTCGAACGTGAGATATGTTCCTGCAGGAACATTTTTTCCACAGGGCGGGTTTACACGCTGAGATCGACCAGGGTAGCTCCGCCCCCGCCCTCGTTCTGCGGAGCTTCAGTCACTGTGGCGACATGAGGATGCTGTTGCAGCATCTGGCGCAGCGCCTTGCGCAGGATCCCCATGCCGCTGCCGTGCACCACGCGCACCCGCGGCACGCCTGCCAGGAACGCGCGGTCGACAAACTTCTCCACCTCGCGTGAGGCGTCGTCGACCGTCTGGCCGATGACGTTGATCTCTGTGGGCACGTTCGCGCCTTCGCTCTCCAGTTGCACCGACACGCCGCGCGCTCTCGCCGCCTTCACCGGCGTCTCCACGACGTGCGCTCGCGACAGGACTTCTGCGACGTCATCGCGCGCGATCTTCATCTTCATCGCGCCCATTTCGACTTCGAAGTGTGCATCGTCAATCTTGCGCGATACGCGCGCGGAACGTCCTGTCGATTTCAGCTTCACCGTGTCGCCTTCGAGCACGTGCTTGATGACTTGCGGTTGCGCGTGCGGATCGCCCTGGTCGGCCCCGGTGGAGTGGGCAACCACTGTGGCGTCAAACTGCTCGCGGAATTCGCGCCGCAGCTTGGCGATGCGCCGCTCGGCGTCTTTGGAAAGCTTCTGCGCGGCCGCGCGGTCCTGAATCGCCGTGACCGCTTCGCGGGCGTGATATTCGAAGTCGTGCAGCACGCTCTCCAGCTTCTTCTCCATCTCGCGCACTTTGGTCTGCTGGTCTTTGCGTCCTTCAGCCGCCAAGCGCGCCTTCTCGCGTTCGAGATCCTGCTCGCGCGTTTTCAGGCGAAGCCGCTCACCCTCGGCTTCGCGCAACTCGGCGTGCAGCTTGTCTAGGAACTGCGCCACGTCACGCGCCTGCGTCCCCAGCTCGCTGCGCGCGCTATCAATGATCGACGGATTCAGTCCCAGGCGTTGGGCGATGTTGATGCCTGCCGACGCGCCCGGCACGCCAACTTTCAGCTCGTAAGTGGGCTGCAGCGTGCGCTCATCGAATCCGACAGCGGCATTCAGGACCCCCGCCGTGTTGGCCGCATAGACCTTCAGCGACGTGTGATGCGTCGAGATGATCGTCATGCAGCCGATGCGGCCGAAATGGCCGGCAATCGCGACGGCCAGTGCGGCGCCCTCTTCCGGATCTGTCGCAGAACCCAGCTCATCGAGCAGCACAAGCGACTGTTGCGTCGCAGTTCGCGAAATGAAATCGATGTTGGTGACGTGCGCCGAGAATGTCGACAGATTCTGCTCGATTGATTGATAGTCACCGATATCGGCGAGTACAGCGTCGAATACTGGCATCTCGGCGCGGTCTGCGGGCACGGGCAAGCCCGACTGCGCCATGAGCGCCAGAAGGCCAGCGGTCTTGAGCGATACAGTTTTGCCGCCCGTGTTGGGGCCAGTGATAATCAACTGGCGGCGGTCGCCTTCGAGCTCGATACTGACCGGGACGACCGAGATGCCTTTTAGCTTCAGATTGCGCTCGAGCAGTGGATGGCGCGCGTTGTGCAGCAGCAGGCGTGGGACTTCCGGCTTCAGGCGTCGGGCGTCAGGCGTCAGGCTGTCGGCTTCCGGATTGGAATCGCTCGCTTCGCTGCGCTGGACAGCCGAGGCGGCTGTCCCTACGTGGCTTGTGAGCTTCACTTCTACGCAGTTGTAGTCTTCGGCGAAGTGCGCCTTGGCAAATTGCAGTTCGAGTTCAGCTAATGTCGCGACGGCTGCCAGGATCTGCTCGGCGTTGGCGCCGATGCGCTGCGTCATCTCGATGAGGATGCGGTGAATTTCCACCAGTTCTTCGTCGAACAGACGCACGAGCTCGTTGTTCTGCTCGATGGTTTCGAGCGGCTCGACGAAAACCGTCTGCCCACTGGAGCTCGCGCCGTGCACTACGCCCTGCACGCGGCGCTTCTGCTCGACCTTCACCGGGATGACGAAGCGCTCGCCGCGGATGGTGATCAGTTCGTCCTGCACGGTGCCGCCTTCGGCGAGGCGGCGAAGATAGCCCTGCAGCGATTCCTGAATGGCGCGGCGCTGCTTTTCAATCTCGCGCCGGATCCGCGACAGCTCGGGCGAAGCCTTGTCTTCGAGCGTGCCATCAGGCTGGATCTTGTTGCGAAAAGCGCGCAGGAACTCGCCGAAATCCACGACTTGGGCGGAAAGCCCGCGCACCTCGCGCCATTCCGAACGCATCGCAGCAGGCGGATTCAGCGAGATCGCTCGCCACTCCGCGGCGCGATCGACCACCTGGATGACGTCGCGAATGTCTGTGGTTTCAAGCGCCACGCCTGCGATGCGCGCCTTCTCGACCAGCGGCCCGATCTCAGTGAGGGCAGAGAAGTCGAAGCGTCCGCCGACCCGGCGAAACTCGCGAATCTCTCCGGCCAGCGCTTGCTGCCGCTCGATCCAGCTGTGATCGGTCGAGGGCGCGAGAGCCGCGACGCGGGCCTGCCCGAGCGGCGAGGAGCAGTATCCGCGCAGCAGCGCGCGCAGGGCATCGAATTCGAGGACGCGCGCGGAACTATTGAGCAGCTCGGCTGGCATGGCAGTTTCATGTTACAGGAGAGGCGCGGGTCGGGAACAACTAGCCGGTGGCGCCGGCAGACTGTGCCGCGGGTTGCTGCAGAACAGGAATTTTCAGTATGAAGAGCGCGCCGCCTTCGGATTTGTTCCGGCAGGTGATCTGGCCGCCGTGGTCCTGCACGATGCCGTACACGGCGCTGAGGCCGAGTCCGGTGCCTTTGCCGACCGGCTTGGTGGTGTAGAAGGGATCGAAAACGCGTTGCGGATCGCGCATGCCGGGCCCGTTGTCGGAGAACTGCAGCACGACCACGTCGTCCAGACACAGTGCGTTGATCTCGAGCAGTCCGCCGCCGGCTTCGTCCAGCGCGTCGACGGCGTTCTCGGTGATTTCGACGAACACCTGGAACAGCTGATTGGCATTGGCGAGCACGGCAGGTAGGTTGGGCTGGATGGAGAGCTGAATCCTGACTTTGCCTGGCTGCCTCCTGGGGTCCATCATCTGGGCGGCGCGTTGCAGGAGCATGCCCAGGTCGACGACGGTCTTCTTGCCGTGCGATTGCCGGGCAAAGGTCAGGAGATTGGCGACGAGATCGCGAGTCCGGAGGGCCTGCTGCACGATCTTGCGCAGCAACGAGCCTTGATCTTCACTGATGTTCTTGGCAGACAGTTCTTCTGAGTAGCTCACAACCTCAGTCAGCGGGTGGTCGATCTCGCGGGCGGCCCCGGCAATCAGATTGCCGAGCGATGCCAGCTTTTCCTTTTGCACCAGCTGGCTCTGCAACTGCTTTTCGCTTTCGTAGGCGCGGCGCGACTCACGCAGCAGCGACATCAAGGCCTGATCGAGCAGGTACTGGCGCAGGAAGACGAACGCGCCCAGCAGGAGCATCGCGATCAAGACGGTGGCCACGCGAAACAGGCGGGATGTCGCTGGAGACTTGTCGAAAATCAGCGCCCACAGGCCCAACACCGGCATGGAGAGGATCGCAAGCATCGCGGTCTGAGGGAGAACTTTCTTCCAGCGCGGGTGGAGGTTGAACTTGACGGTCTCCAGATGCCATTCCCGCGCCGACAGCGATGCGGCGCAAATCCAGGCGAGGGTCGCAATGAAGCCGATGTCATAGAAGCTGCCGGAGTAGTACGTGCCGTTGGAACTGGCGCGATCGAGGAACTGGGAATTGATGGCGTAGAGCGAGAACGCACCGAAGAAATGGAGATAGACGCGGCGCCATCCGCCGCTGCTGGTCAGGCCAGAGAGCAGCAGAATCGTCATGACCAGGGCATTTTGAACGCCGTAGAGCAATTCGTAGTCGAAGTTATAGGCGGCGACGTTAAGGACGACATACTGATGGGGAAAGACGATGAAAGCGTAGAGGAAGATCCACCAGCCCATCAGCATCAGAAAGTTCAGAATGTTCAGGACAATGCGCTTCTGCCTGGCAAGAAAGTCAGGCCGCCAGGCGACGGCGGCGATGACGGGCACGGGATGGAAGAAAAGGATGATGTCGGAGAAGAAAGGTTCGGGGATGGGCCGGTGAAGAAAGACTTCCCAGAATGTCCAGGCAACCTGATTAAAGGCCCAGAGGACAAAACCAACGGAGATCAGAACCCAGAACGTGCTCTCCCGGCCAGAGGTACGGCGAAGATTGGAGATGGCAATGCCCAAAGCGGCCGCAATAGACACAAGGCCGAAGAGGTCGGCAAAGACGGTCAGGAGGTTGCCCTGGTGAGCCGTCAGGGACACCACGGCGAAGGCCAAAGTAATCCCGGCCGCTGCGACGAACCAGCGGTGACGTTGGAGCACGGACATCGTAGATCATTCTAGGGGAGGGGTTCGGAAATCCGGGAGGGGTCGGGGGGAGGGGTGGTTACTTTAGTCACTCGCCAGTAGCTAGTACCTCAGGGGCTGAAGCCCCTCATCTTTTGTGTGCCTGATTGGCACGGCTAAAGCCGTGCCCTTCCCCTTGCCTGATTTCCGCGGCTGAAGCACTTTGCTACGCGGTCGAGAGACGGATGGCGGGATGGTCTAGAATCAGGGGTTGGGGCATTGCATGCGTCATTGCCTCTGGAAGGTGATTGCCATGGCATTTCCGATTACTCGTCTTCGCCGTTTGCGGCGCACGGCTGAGTTGCGCAACATGGTCGCCGAGACCCGGCTGACCCCGGACGCGTTTGTGTATCCCATGTTCGTATGTCCGGGGGAGGGCGTTCGGCGGGAAGTGCGGTCGATGCCGGGAGTGTTCAATCTGTCGGTGGACGAGGCGGTGAAGGAAGCCGTCGAAGTTCATTCGCTGGGAGTGCCGTCGATCATTCTGTTCGGTCTGCCGGACAAGAAGGATGAAGTGGCGACGGGAGCCTGGGCTGAGGACGGCATCGTGCAGCAGGCCACGCGGGCGATCAAGCGGGCAGTACCGGGAATGGTGGTGATGGGGGATGTCTGCTTGTGCGAGTACATGTCGCACGGGCATTGTGGAATCGTGAAGGCAATGCCTGCCCCGCAGTCGCTGGGAGCGGCGGCGCTGGATACGGTGACGGCCGTGGCGGTCCGGGGCGAGGAAGAGAAGAAGCGGGCGATGGCGAACGTCGCGGCGCGAGTGGAGCAGACGAACTACGAGATCCTGAACGATCCGTCGCTAGAGCTGCTGGCTCGTACTTCGGTTTCGCTGGCGAAGGCGGGGATCGACATTATTGCGCCGTCGGACATGATGGATGGGCGGGTAGCGGCGATCCGGCGGGGGCTGGATGAGGCGGGGTTCATCAACACGCCAATTCTTTCGTATGCGGCGAAGTTCGCGTCGGGATTCTATGGGCCGTTCCGCGAGGCGGCAGATTCGGCGCCGCAATTTGGCGATCGCCGGTCGTATCAGATGGACGGGGCGAACATTCGTGAGGCGATGCGGGAGATCGAGGCCGACGTCGAAGAAGGCGCGGACATGATCATGGTGAAGCCGGCGATGCCGTACCTGGACGTGATCGCGGCAGCGCGGGAGCGGTTCGATTTGCCGCTGGCGGCGTATCAGGTGTCGGGCGAATACGCGATGATCGAAGCGGCGGCGCGCAATGGCTGGATCGAGCGCGAGCGTGTGATGATGGAATCGCTGGTCAGCATTCGCCGCGCGGGCGCCAGCATCATTCTTACGTACTATGCGAAGGAAGCGTCCAGGCTGTTGAGCTAGACAGCGGCATATCCTGAGTCCACTGGACGGCAATCTTGCCGCTCCCAAATCGGAACTCGTCCTGAGTTCCGAATTCTCTTAACGTCCCTCGACAACCCTGCCGATAGATAGACGGGGATGGGCAAGCCCTGCACATCCGAGATTCAATTTCTGCAAGGGGGGAGGTTACACACCCTATGGGCCAATTGAACGATCTGAAGGTGAAGATCGAGGAGAAGATCAAGGCTGACAACCTGGATGCAGCTGACATTAAGGGAAAGTTAGGACTGCGTTCCGGAAAACTCTTCGCATTCATCACTCCTACCACGCCAGACGATCCGGCAGCGATCGCGAAACTGAAAGAAGCAGCAAAAGAAATCCTTCATATGAGTCTGTAAGGAGTCTGAACTATGCAATGGCATTCGATTCGCACGAAAGTCGTTGGCGCGCTGCTGCTGTGCCTGGTGGTTGGCATGGCGGGAATCCTGGTGCTGATGCGCTACTGTTTTGAGCACAACGCCCGGGTGCTGGCGACGGAGTCCGTCACCGGGGCGCAGAAGTTGTTTGGCATTCTGGAAAGCCGCGAAATCAGCAAGATGACGACGGCCGGGGACATCCTGCTGACGAACGCGCAGTTCCGCGACGCGCTGGCGGCGAAGGATCGCGATCGCCTGCTGGCGATCGCGCAACCGCTGATGCCGGAACTGAAGCAGCAAGGCATCACGAACTGGATCTTCCACACGGTGGAACCGGAGCAGACGGTGCTGTTGCGGGTGCACAATCCCGGCGTGTCGGGCGACCACCTGAACCGCTTCATGACGAAGGAGGTAGCGCGAACCCACGCCGTGGTGTCGGGGAGCGAGTTGGCCAGGGCCGGCTTTGCGCTGCGAACGATTCGTCCGGTCTACGACGCGAAAGGGGCGGTGGCGGGGTACGTGGAATTCGGCGAGGAACTGGGTTCCTTTGCTCGCACGATGAAGGAGCAAACGGGCAATGACTATGCCCTGCTGCTGAACAAGAAGTTTGTCGACCGCAAGAACTGGGCGGATACGAGCGCGGCGCTGCACCGGCGCGACAACTGGGACGACAACGCCGCCTATGTGTTGAATGACAAGACCACCGCGTCGGACGACATCATGCAGTTTCAGGGCGACCTGGAATCCATCCCGGCCGAAGGCGAGGTACTGGAACGCTTCCAGAGGGACGACTCTGTGCTGGTGCGGGGGCTGTTTCCGATTCACGATGCGGCCGGCAATGCGGTCGGAGCAATTTTCGTGGTGCGGGATATCACCGACTTCTACGTCTCCGTGCGGCAAACGCAACTCGTGCTGATGGCGGTGACGGTGGTGGTGCTGGCTCTGGGCGCCATCGTGGTGGTTGTGCTGCTGAACCGGCTCGTGTTCCAGCGGCTGCGAGACATCATCCAGGTGGCAACCCGGGTGGTGGGAGGCGCCTACCATACGGCGATTCAAGTCAGCGGCAATGACGAGGTCAGCCAGTTCGAGCAGTTGTTCGAACAGTTCCGGCATGTATTCGTCGACGTGTTGTCGCAGGTTCCCCAACATCACGAGCGCGAGTTACAGGAGCGATAAGGGGCATGCGTATCCGGCGTGGGGCTGGCGAAACTGCCTGTCCCACGGCCGGCGCAGAAGGCACGGACGGGGTTACTCCAGCGGCTGACCGGAAGTTTCACAACGGTGGGCCATCACGACAATTCTCGTTGAACTTCGGCGGCACGAATGCCGATAAGGGGAGGCGGGAATATCTCTGCGTTTTTGCAGGCAGGGATGGAGTGAAGGAAGGAGTCTCAACCGTGAGTCAATTACACGACCTGAAACTGCGCATTGAAGAGAAGATCAAGGCCGACGGACTGGACGCGGCGGCCACCAAGGGCAAGATCGGACTACGCACAGGAAAGCTGTTCGCGTTCATTACTCCTGGTTGTCCGGATGATCCGGTGGAAATCGGCAAACTCAAGCAGGCAGCTAAGGAAATACTCAATCTCAGTCTGTAAGGAGCACATATGAAATGGAATTCGATCAAGGCAAAGGTCCTGGCTGCGTTGTTTGTGTGCCTGATCCTGGGACTCGCGGGCATCCTGACCCTCATGCACTACAGCTTTGAGCGCAATGCACAGGTCCTGGCTGGGGAATCGGTGACCGGGGCGCAGAAGTTGTTCACGATTCTGGAGGCGCGAGAAATCAGCAAGATGACGGCGGTCAGCGAAATCGTGGTGACCAATCCGCAGATTCGGGACGCGTTTGCGGCAAAGGACCGCGCGAAGCTGCAGGAACTCACGGCGCCGCTTTATCCGAAGCTGAAGGAACAGGGGATCACGAACTGGATGTTTCACACGCCGGAGCCGGATATGCGGGTATTTCTGCGGTTGCATAACACGGCGAAATTCGGGGATGTGCTGAACCGGTTCATTGACCGTGAAGCGGCGGCCAAGCATGCGGTGGTGAGCGGGAACGAGCTGGCGAAGGCAGGCTTTGCGGTGAGGATTCTGCGACCTGTCAACGATGGGAAAGGCAACGTGACCGGCTATCTGGAGTTCGGCGAGGAGCTCGGCCAGTTCATTCATGCCATGAGAGACCAGACGGGCAACGAGTACGGCCTGCTGCTGAACAAGAAATACATGGACCGGCAGTTCTGGGCGGATTCGAGCAAGCAGTGGAACCGCCGTGACAACTGGGAGGACAATCCGAATTTCGTGGTGGCGGACAGCACCGCCAAGTCGGACAACTTCTTCCGGTTCGATGGAGATCTCGCCGGGGTGGAGGCGCAGGGCGAAGTTCTGGAGCGCTTCCAGAATGGCGACTCGGTGTTCGTGCGCGGAATTTTCCCGGTCAAGAATGCGGAAGGAAACACGGTGGGAGCGATGTTCGTGGTGCGGGACATCTCAGGCTTCTATCTCTCGATGCAGCATACGCAAAGAATTCTCGTCGTGTTAGCGGTGGTGTCGCTGGCGATCGGAACCGTTCTGGTGCTGGCACTGCTGAGCCGCCTCGTGTTCCAGCGGTTGCAGTCGATTATCCAGGTGGCCACACGCGTGGTGGGCGGAGCTTACGACTCGGAGATCAAAGTCAGCGGTGACGATGAGGTGGGACAGTTCGAGCAGTTGTTCGAGCAGTTCCGCAAGGTGTTTGTGGATGTGCTGTCGCACGTGCCCGAAATGAGGGAGCACGAACTGCAGCAAAAATAAGACACTCGTTGTATGAGATGGGACAGGCTGAGGACCAGCCTGTCCCATTTGCGTTTTTCGGAGGATCGACGAGTGCTTTCCCGTGCCGCAGAATATCGTTCCTGCTGGTAGAATGGCTAGCCGCAAACTCGGCGGGGCGGGCCATGATTCTGCGACGGGGCGGTTGGTTTCCGATTGGCGTCTCGCGCTGTGGTGTGTTCCTGCCAGCGGATCAGAATTCCTTCCTTCTAGAAACGGGCAAGCTCGAAGCGGGCCTCTAAAAGCCGGTGGCTGATAGATCCCCCCGTTGCAGTCCCGATACGACCCATATACAAGGAGCGTTTATGAAATCCGTTCGGCGGCTCGCCGTGACATTCGCATTCTTCTTTGCGGTTACTTCCTGTCTTTATTCACAAACATCCGAAGGGCGCATTTTAGGATCCGTGCAGGACCAGAGCGGGGCTGTGGTCGCCGGGGCAAAGGTAACCGTAACGAATACGGCGACGAACCTGGCGCGCCGCCTGGTCACGAATGGCACCGGAGAGTATGTAGCGCCGAACCTGGAGCCAGGCACGTACACGGTGACGGCAGAGTCGGCCGGATTCAAAAAGGCGGTGAGCACTCCGTTCGTCCTCGAGGTGGGGCGTGATGCGCGAATCGATCTGCGACTGCAGCCAGGAGCAGTCACCGAGATCACGGAGGTTAGCGCCGAGGCGGCGCTGGTGGACACGACCGACGCAACGCTGAATGGCGTGTTAACCAACAAGGCCATCGAAGAACTGCCGGTGCAGGGGCGCGATTTTCAGAATCTGCTGGAGTTGCATCCGGGGGTGCAGCGCACACCGGGCGGAGGATTTCACTCGGTGACGTCGAACGGGAATCGTCCGGACGATAACAATTTCTTCATCGATGGAGCCGATGACAACGATGCGTACTATGGCGAAACGGTGATGAACGATGCTGGAATTCAGGGGACACCGGCGAGTTTTCTGCCGCTGGATGCGATTCAGGAGTTCAACACGCAGGAGAGCCCGACCGCGGATTTTGGAGTGAAGCCGGGCGTGGTGATGAATATAGGGTTGAGGTCGGGGACGAACGACATCCATGGCTCGGCATACTACTTTCATCGCAATTCGGCGTTCGATGCACGGAATTACTTCAATCCGGCGCCAACGCCGCTGGCGGCACTCACCATGCATGAGTTCGGAGGGTCTCTGGGCGGGGCGATCCAAAAGAACAAATGGTTCTACTTTGTGAGCTACGAGGGGATCCGCGACAAGGTGGGGAATCCGGGGATCGTGGACAGCCCGGTCACGGTATCGCTGGCCTCACGCACCGATTTCTTCCCCGACGGAGTCTCTGCCCCCCCTGACAGTCACGGCCGAAGCAAGCCGGAGTCCGCTCTCTACAGCATCCCGGATGCGATCACGTACTTCGATCCGAATTTTAAGAACTACCAGTCTGATCTTGCATATTGCGATCACTACTACGACAATTTCGACGCCTGCAGCGTCAATCCGCTCAGCCAAGCTCTCACCAACCTCCTGCTTCCCAATCCGGGGTTTACCGCATCCCAGGCTGATCCAGCGGCGATTGATTTCGACTTCAACAATGTGAACCGCGGGAACACGCTGGTGGCGAAGACCGACTACGTCCTCAACAAAACCAACATCCTCAGCGCGAGATTCATCTACGGCAACACGTATCAGGTCGAGGAAGACGCATACCCCTTGCGTCCGGAGTGGCTCTCAACCACGAGTCCGATTACAAAAGTCATTGGAGTGAACTGGGCATCGAACCCGAACTCGGCCTGGTCGAACGAAGCGCGTTTCAGCTACAACACCTTTGACGAAGCGATCTACCCGGCCGATCACAACCTCGATCCGACGCATTACGGGCTGAACACCGGAGTGACGGACCCGCGGCTTCTTGGCTTTCCCCGGATTAGTCCCGGGGGAGAATTCAACTACATGGGTGGCAATTCCAGCTGGCCCCTGAATACAACGCCAATCAAGACTTTCAGCTTCGGCGATACGGCTTCGTATACGCGGGGCAAGCAGACAATTCGCTTTGGCGGCACATTCCGTGATGGTAGCGTGGACTACTACCGCGCCGGCTATGGCCGTGGACGGGTTGACTTTCGTCATCTCTGGAACTTCATGTCAGGCGATGTGCGCCGCTGGCGTTTTCTTTACGGTGATCCGCACCGTCAGGTGAGTCAGAAGTCGATGGGCGTTTTCCTGGAAGACGACGTAAAAGCAACGCGGCATGTCACCCTGAACCTGGGTCTGCGCTATGACCTCACCGGCCCAATCCACGATGCTCACAACATGCTGGCCAATTACGTACCGACATCGATCACAGGCCTGGTACAGGTGGGGCAGGGCCTCAGTTCGCCGTACCCGACCAACTACCACAATTTTTCTCCACGAATCGGCTTGGCTTGGGACGCCTTCGGCACCGGCAAAACGGTGGTTCGGGCGGGATACGGCATCATCTTCGAGCAGCCCTCGATTCGCACATTCATGTTTAATGGCGGCGGACTGAATCTGAATCCCACTGGCATACCGTACATTGACGGTAACGGTGAAGAGCAGACTCCCAATGGGACGATTACGTCATTTCTGCGGATTTCAACGGATGGGACGCTCATCAACTGGCTGGCTCCCAATCAAGGCCCGACGATTTTCCCAAACGCTTCCAATGCGGGGAATACCTGCAGCCTGTTTGACTCAGCGGGCAACGTCAATCAATGCAGCGTTTTTGCAGTGGACCAGCACTTGAGAACACCTTATGTAATGAATTGGAATTTAAACCTGCAGCAACAGCTTGCCAAAGACACAGTTCTTCAGGTGGCGTACGTTGCGAACCATGGGGTCAGGCTCTTTAGCGTCACGGACATCAACCAGGTCGATCCTAATTCTCCTTTGGAGGACACTACCTGTAACACTTTCTACGGCGACTCGAACTGCGAAGGCCCGGGCCGCCCACTGAATGCGAACTGCCCAGTAGTACAAGGCGGGCTCGGTCTGGGCGGGCCGTGCTTCCCCTGGTTGGGGTCTTTCAGTTATCTGAGCAACCGCTCCAATTCGAACTTTAACTCGCTGCAGGTTACGCTTACCAAGCGGTATTCGAAAGGGCTATATCTGCTGGCGGGATACACCTACGGACACGCAATCGACACCGCCACCAGCAACCTGGCCGGCGTGCCCCCAGACAGCAATGACTATGCGGCGGAGCGGGGAAACGGGGACTATGACATCCGGCACCGCTTTACGGTGTCTGCGACATACGATCTGCCGTCGGTGAAGACGAAATGGCAGATGCTGGAGGGATGGCAGCTCACCAGCATCGTTAATCTGCAAACTGGCGAACCTTACACACTGGGAGATTTCAACAACGACATCAGTTACACCGGAGAACTGAATGACCGCTGGAACATGAGCGGCAATCCGAAAGACGTGCACTGGTCCGCTAAAGGTCCGCTGCCGTATTTTGACTTTTCCGATGACGCGCACAGCAATGCTGCGTGTCTGGCTCAGGCGAACGCTCTGGACACTGTCGATAACCTTTATTACTACGGGTGCTATCAGCAGGGGAGCGCGGTCATCACGCCGCCAGCCGATTTCACGCAGGGCCACATGGGACGCAACATTTTCCGTGGGCCGAACTTCACGAACTGGGATATGTCGATCTCGAAGATGTGGAAGCTGACGGAGCGGGTAAAGCTGCAACTTCGCGGAGAGATGTTCAACGTTCTGAATCACACGAATTTCGCCGGGCTCAACACCGACCTGTCGGTGACGAATACGGTCGGGACCGCGGTGTACACACCGGACATTGGAGCGGCGAATCCGGTGATCGGGTCGGGCGGATCGCGGCACATTCAGCTGGCGGCGAAATTTACATGGTAGGTGGTGACCGAGCTGAGCTTGCTCTACCCTGAGAGTCAAAAGCCCCACCCTCTTTCGCAAAGAGCGCGAAAGAAGGGTGGGGCAACCCCGCCAATCTTGGCCTCAACAATCTCAACCCGCCAATCTCTTTTGACCCAGGCTTAGTCCTTGCTGGGCTTCTTCGGCGTCAGGTCGCACGCCTTGTGGACCTGCTCGATGTCCAGGCCGTCGGGGTGGAACTCGGCGATCTGGCGTCCGCTGCGGGTCGGGATCGCGATGTTGAAGATGTGCGCTTGCAACAGGCCGCGAGCGGTCCCCTTATCCATGGAGAGGAATTTGCCTTCCCAGTTCCAGCCATGGAAGTGGTGGACGTCATCGATCCGGACTTCGGCTTCCAGTTGTGGCTGTCCCCAGAAGCCGGGGCGGTTCGGAGGAACGCGGACGGCGGGGTTGAAGCTGGCCAGCTTGTATTTGCCATCTTCGCAGACCAGTTCGACTCTCGGCTTGTAGTCGGGATCTTCGCGGAAGTAGTTTTCGGCGAGGAGTTCGAAGCGGACACGCTTGGCGCCCGTCATCTTGTCTTCGCTCTGAAACACCATCCAGTGGCCGCCGGCGCTGACGCCGTCTTTTTCACCCTGATTCGGGCTCATGGCCCCGCTTTGCGCGTATGCCACCGCTGCGACAAAGACGACACAGGTCAGGAATAGCTTGGAGATTAGAGAAGTGCGCGATCGGTTCACAGTACCCTCCAGACAGACATCCGTATTATCTAGAACCCGTGTGGAGGGGGAAAAGTTGCATGGAAGGGTACGGGGAGGGCACGCGACCCTTCGACTGCGCTCAGGGCCGCGGGGCGGACGAGGCGTCCGCCCCTACACAAACTGGGGCAGCGCGGGCTACGTCCGCCCCTACACAAGCCAGTTTAGTGGGTGTTTACCTTCAGGACCAGGTAGACCTGGGAGCGGTCGTCGAACTGGCTTAGTGACTTGGTGTCGCTCTTGCGGTTCTGGAACTGGGCATAGACTTCGTAGTCAACGGCCGCGGTGAGGGCTGGGAAACGGTAGGTGCCGTCCTTGCCGACGATATAAGTCTTGACGGCGCGAGTGCGGGTATTGGTGACGTAGACGACTGCGTCGGGCAGCGGGTTGTCGTCGTTATCGAGGACCTTGCCGAAGAGGAGACGGCCAACCGATTTGTCCGCCTTCTTGTCGGCGGCAGACAGAGTGGTGCCGAGAACGGTCAGAAGTAGACAGCACAGACCAATGGCTTTCATCCTGGAGCGGCGGCGCTTCATGCTGGTTCTTATTGTCTCATGGCCAGGCAACGAGTGTTCTAACGGGCCAGGTGGAGGCCGACGTCCTGGCGCTCGTCGTTATAGATATGGACGGTGATTTCCTGCACGAGGTGGAGAGGCTTGCCGTCGGCGGTCTTGAGGCTCTTCGGGTCTACGGAGAGGATGTAGTCGGACTCTCCGGTGGGCACGCGCTGGGCGAATTCGCCCATGTGGTTGGAAACGACCTGCCAGCGAACTTTGTTGGGCTTGTCCTTGCCGCGGCGAATATTGACCGGGATACCGTAAACGGGGTGGTCATCGGGTCCCCAGACGGTGCCGGCGATCAGGGCATAATCTTTGCCCCGTGACTTCTGGGCGGCAAGCTGAGTGTCGTGGAAACTGAGAACCGGCAAAAGAAGCAGCGCGGCGATCGCCGCCAACGATATCAGCTGGCGGGAAATCCAGCGATCCCGAAGATTAGTAGTCACCGTCTTCGGATTCCTCTTCTTCATCGTCTTCTTCTTCGTAGCCTTCTTCGACAGCCTTCAACTCCAGCGGACTTGTGGTAACGACTTCGAAGTCGGTGCCGCATTCAGGGCAGGAGATGACCTCACCCTCGTCGACTTCTTCTTCTTCCACGTCAAGACTGGTTTCACACTCCGGACAGAGCACCATACGGCCTCCCTTACCCATTAGAGCCTCCTGATAATATTTAGATTCTCCCCGGCGGTTGGTCAAGAGGCGGGGGCACCGGGCCAGAGATTTTTACCTTAGGCGCAACGACGCGTCGCTACAGACATTTCCCGATGGGGTTCTTATGAACATGATGCGGAGAGGGCGTAAATGGTGGCTGGGCGCGTGGGCCCTGGCTGCCGCGGTGGTGTGGACGTCAGAATGCGCGGCGGCGCAGGATGCAACGAAATTGGTGCAGGAAGCGCAGATCGCGGCAGCGCTGCAGCAGGTCTCGGCGCAGCGCATTCAGGCGAGCATCGAAAAGCTGGTGAGCTTCGGAACGCGACTGACGCTGTCGGCGCAGGATCCGGCGTCGATTGCGGCGGGACACGGGATTGGGGCGGCGCGGGAATGGATCAAGTCGGAATTCGAACGGTACTCGAAAGATTGTGGTGGGTGCCTCGAGGTGAAGACCGACCACTTCGTCGAACAGCCCACGGACCGCATTCCGACGGCCACGGAAATCACCAATGTTTATGCGGTGCTGAGGGGAACGGATCCAGCGCAAGCCAAGCGCATCGTGCTGGTGACCGGGCACTACGATTCGCGCAATGGAGACACTCTGGATGTGAATGGCGCTGCTCCGGGTGCGAATGACGATGCGAGCGGAACGGCGGTGAGCCTGGAGTGCGCGCGGGTGTTGAGCAAGATGAAGTTTCCGGCAACGATCATTTTTCTATCCGTAGCTGGTGAAGAGCAGGGGCTGAACGGCAGCCGTCATTTCGCGAAGATGGCGAAGGACGAGGGATGGCAGCTGGAAGCGGTGCTGAATAACGATATCGTCGGAGGGGACAGGAACCCGGAGCAGGATTCGTCGGCGGTGCGAGTGTTTTCCGAGGGCGTTCCGGCAGCGGCGACGGAGCAGGGCTTGCGGCGAATTCGCGGGCTGGGAGGAGAGAATGATTCCGGGTCGCGGCAACTCGCGCGATATATCGCGGAGGTCGGCCGGACGTATGAGGCTGGGGTGAAGCCGATGCTGGTGTTCCGGCTGGATCGATATTTGCGCGGCGGCGATCACTATGCGTTTAACCAGCAGGGATTCGCGGCGGTACGGTTTACCGAGTTCCGCGAGGAGTTCCGCCATCAGCATCAGAACGTGCGGGTTGAGAGCGCGACCGAGTATGGCGACCTGACGAAGTTCGTTGACTACGAGTATGTCGCGCGTGTGGCGCGGCTGAACGCCGCGACACTGGCTTCGTTGGCCATGGCGCCGCCACCGCCGGCAAACGTGCATCTGCTCACGAAGGATCTGGAGAATGACTCGACTTTGACCTGGGACGCGGTGCCGGGAGCGGCGGGCTATGAGGTGCTTTGGCGGGCGACTGCCAGCCCGGAATGGGAGCATGCGCAGAGTTTTGGCAACGCGACACGTGCCACAGTGAAGTTGTCGAAGGACAACGTGATCTTCGCGGTAGCCGCAGTGGACGAAGCGGGGCATCGAAGCCTGGCGGTCGTGCCAGTACCGGAGCGTTAGGGCTTTACTACCTGGCACGGCAGGGTGTGGGAAAAATGGCAAGCGAGTAGAATTGGCAAGAGGTCTCTGTGCGTCGAACTGGGGAACCAATCACTTTGAGCCTGCCACCGTTCACTCGAGCGGTGACCTGGCTGATCGGAATCAATACCGCGCTTTATCTGGTGTATGTGGCGTCGAGCTTCGCGGGGCCATGGCTTTACTCGTTTGAGCGGCAGTATTTTGCGTTAACGCCGATCCGCGTCGTGCAGCAGGGATGGGTGTGGCAGCTCGCCTCCTACGGTTTCCTTCATTTCGATTTCCTGCACTGGTTCGGAAACATGCTGGGACTGTGGATGTTTGGCTCCGCATTCGAGGGTGCATGGGGCACGCGGCGCTTTGTGGAGTTGTTTTCGATCGGGGTCGTCGGGGCAGCGATCACAACCGTCGCTTTTTCCTATACGCACGTATTGGGCGATCCCTTGCGTCCGACGATTGGTGCTTCAGGTGGGGTTTTCGCAATCCTGATCGCGTATGGGATTCTCTTCGCCGAGAGCGAAATCATGATGATCCCGTTCCCGATCGCGATCAAAGCGAAGTACTTCGTGGGCATCCTGATCGTGGTGACGCTCATCTTTGCCATGATGGGCGGGGGGAACGTGGCGTACGTGGCCCATCTCGGCGGATTGCTTTTCGGCTGGCTCTACGTGCGGAGAGGGCCAAAACCGGCGCTGCTCAAGGTCGGGGGATTTTCAGAGCGCTACTTCGGCATGCGCAATGCCTACTACCGCTGGAAGCGGCGGCGGGCGGCGAAGAAATTTGAAGTGTATATGCGGGAACACGACCGCGACGTGCACTTCGACGAGCACGGAAACTACATTCCTCCGGATGATCGGCGCAAGGGAAACGGCGGAGGAAAGTCGGGGTGGGTGAATTAAGCCGCCACGCGGCTGTTCCTCATTGTCATCCTGAGCGAGGATTGTTCTTCGCGCCCAGCGCGGAGAACAATCGCAGTCGAAGGATCCCTTTAACTCGCATACTGCCGATACCCATGCGAGGCGTTCTCTTAAGAGTCTTCATCGTTAGAGTTCCTTGTAAAGCCCACGACATGGAAATCGGTAGGGGTCCTTCGACTCCGAGGCTGCTTCGCTTCGCGAACCAAGCCTCTACGCTCAGGATGACAGGAATGAGAAAGCCGACAAGATTCCCTGCGTCAGTTCCTCCCCCTTTGCCTTCCCTTTAAATCCCAGGTCATGCCCGGCGCCTTCGATGGTCAGGAGCTTTGTCTTGGCGGGGATCATCTTGATGGCGCGCTGCAGGTCTTCGATGGAACCGAAGGGATCGCGGGTGCCGTGTACGAACAGCGTCGGCGTGCGCAGATCGGGGAGATGCTGCGTGCGCTGCTGTTCGCGGCGACGCTGCGGATGGAGCGGGTAGGAGAGCAGCAGGAGTCCTGAGACCAGGTCGGGTTCCTCGGCGCAGAGCATGCTGGATTGGCGTCCTCCGTAGGAGTGGCCGGCGAGGAAGATGCGGCCCGTCACCATGCTTCTCATCGCGGAGATCGCGATCTTCAGTCCTGCGCGGTCGCGGGCAGCGTCACCCCGGCCGGGAGGGCCGACGGAGCGAGCCTGGCGGTAAGGAAGATTGCATCGAAGAACGGTGAACCCCGCGGCCGCGAACGTCTCGGCTAGCGCGCGCAGGAGCGGGGCTTGGGCGTTGCCGCCGGCGCCATGTGTAAGAACCAAGGCGTCGCTGTTGGAGGTTTCGGGAAGATGGAGAAATCCTACGACGTTGGGGTCAACGGCGCGTTCGGCGAATTCGCGGATGGAGGGCGAGGGCAAGGAAACATTCTAACGTGAGAAATCCGCATGGCTCATGCGGGCGGAAGACTCAGACTTCTGTAAGCGTCTCGTAGACTTTCAGAATCTGGATTTCATTGCCGAGTTTCGCCCAGCAGCGAAGCATGTCGGGGTCCTCTTGGGCTGAAGAGCGGGATTCAGAGGACTTCCAGTAACGCAAGAAAACGTAGTGATGATCGCGGTCGCGGTAGAGGAGGTCGCGTCCGTAGCCTTTCCGGGAAACGATGGAGGTGAGTTCTTGAAAGGTCTCCAGCGCGTCGGTCTCGTGTCCAGGTAACGGCTCCCAGATGGCTACTGAGAGGATCTCTTGTGCCATAAGCGGCTAATTATAGCTTGGCGGAAATGGTGGTTTCTAGGCATTCGCCGGGCTAGCAAAATCTTAGACCGCTAAGGACGCGAAGACTAACCGCAAAGAACGCAAAGAACACCCCATACTCGGCATATACCAAGCGATGCGGCGCCCACATGCCGACGATGCGCTCACACGCTCCCTTCGCTTCGCTCTGGGCGCGGGGCGGACGCGGCGTCCGCCCCTACACACACCCCCTAGCGGTGGTGATGCTTTTTGGGGTGGACTATGCTCTCGGCTTCCTGCTCGGTGACCACGTGGAGACGCATGAGGTTCGTGGAGCCCGAGGCCTGGCGGGTGCCGGCGACTACACCGAGGACATCTTTCGGCTGAAGGACGCCGCGGCGAACCAGGTCCTGCTCGGCCATCTTGACCATCTGCTCGGCGGAGCGGGCCTGGCGGCAACGGACGGGATGGACTCCCCAGTAGAGATTCAGCCGGTGGACCACCGGTTCGACGTGGGTAAAGGCGTAGATCGGGGCCAGCGGACGGTGTTTCGAAATCATGCGGGCGGTGTTGCCCGTCTCGGTGAAGATGGCGATCGCGCCCATGGGCAGGTCTTCGGCGGCGTGGGCGATGGACTCGCAGATGGTTTCGGCGACGGAGAGTCCGCGGCGGTCGCGGCGCCGGCGGAATTGACCGAGGTCCGCGGTGTTGGATTCGGCTTCGATCACGATGCGCGACATGATCTCGACCGACTCGCGCGGGTATTTGCCAGCGGCAGTTTCGGCGGAGAGCATGACGGCGTCGGTGCCGTCGAAGATGGCGTTGGCCACGTCGCTGGCTTCGGCACGCGTGGGACGCGGGTTCTCGATCATCGATTCGAGCATCTGGGTGGCGGTGATGACCGGTTTGCGCCAGGCTGCGGCGCGGCGGATTACGTGCTTCTGAATCACCGGCACTTTCTCGGGCGCCATTTCGACGCCGAGGTCGCCGCGGGCGACCATGACTCCGTCGGCGACTTCGAGAATTTCCTCCAGATGGTCGATGGCCTGCGGCTTTTCGAGCTTGGCGATGACCGGCACCTCGCTCTTGTGCGAGGCAATGATCCGTTTCACTTCCGCGACGTCGCTGGCGGTGCGGACGAAGGACAGGGCGACGACATCGACACCGTGCTTCAGGCCGAACTCGAGATCCTTGCGGTCCTTGGCGGTCAGCGCCGGGATGGAGAGCGCCACGCCGGGGAGATTGATGCCTTTGTGCTCGCCGAGCAGACCTCCGTTGACGACGTCGCAGAGGACATCTTTGCCGCGAATGGTGCGGACTCGCAGCTCGATCAGGCCGTCGCTGAGCAGGATGCGCGCGCCGGGAGTGAGTTCGCGGGCGAGGTCGGGAAACGTCGTGGAGATGCGGGTGGAGTTGCCCGGAGTCTGATCAGGGGTGATGGTGACGATCGATCCTGACTTCAAGAACACGGGCTTGCGCTGTTCGAGCAATCCGGTGCGGATTTTGGGGCCTTGCAGATCCTGCAGGATGCAGACCGTGCGGTGTTCGCGCTGGGCGGCACGGCGCAGGCGCAGGATGCTGTGGGCATGGTCTTCGTGCGTGCCGTGAGAGAAGTTGAGGCGTGCGATATCCATGCCGCAGCGGAGCAAGTTGCGCATGGCCGACTCGGTGCAGCAGGCGGGGCCGATGGTACAGATGATCTTGGCGCGGCGCTGCGAGTTCTGGCGGATAGGGCTCTCCTCGGGCTGTTTAGCGGGTGGCTTCAAATGATTCCTCGACTGGAAAGCCGATTCGTAGAGGAAGTAGCTTGCTACGTCTCGGCTTGCGGCGTCCCTAATGTGGCAAGAGAGACGTTGCAAGCAACGTCTCTACGGCTTGGTACTGTTGATCGCGGTCAATTCCTTCCCCAGCATGGCGCGAGGAAATAGTAGCGCATTGAACTCGGCACCCACTAGTACCACGAGAGAGATCAGATACATCCAGACAAGCAACGCCATGCTCACACCCAGCGATCCGTAAAGAGTGGTGAAGTCACCGAAGTGCTGGAGGTAGAAGCGGAAGCCGATGGTCACCGAAAACCAGAGGAACGTCGCGAGCACCGAGCCGGGGATCACGCTGTGCCAGGGCTGCGTGCGGGGCACGGCGTGGTGGTAAATGAGGGTGATGACCGAGATGCTGGTCAGAGTCGCGATGACCCAGCGGGTGATCCCCCAGAGCAGAAGCACGTAGGCGCTGAAATCGGGATCGATGTAGGGAAGCAGCCGAGTTTCGAACTTGCTGCCGACCGCCACCATGAGCGTGGAGAAGGTCATGGGAACAAGCGCGAAGATCACGAGCATGAAGGCGATCAGGCGCTCCTTGACCAGTCCCCAAATCTTGGGTAGTTCATAGCAGCGGCGGAAGCCTTCCATCCAGGAGATCATGACGCCAGAGGCGGTCCAGATGGTGACCAGCGAAGTGGTGATGATGAATCCGACGGGATGCTTGGCCGTGCCCTTCAGATAGTTCAGCACGGTGTTGCTGCCGGCCGGGAGAATGCTGCTCAAGGCGTAGGAGATTTCGCGCAGGTACGGCGCGCCCTTGCGCCAATTTGCCAGGACCGAGCCGAGGATTACCAATCCGGGGAAAAAGGTCAGGATCGAGGAATAGGCAGACGCCTTCGCGATGGCAAAGGCGTCGTGGACGAAGGCGCGTCCGAAGGATATGCCGAGAAGCCGGAGCAAGCGCAGCATACGCTTACTAAGCTTAGGGCCTCGAGGTACTACGCGCAAAGAAGGAAGTGGGGCAGGTTCCTCGATACGCACTCGCTGGGGGGTAGCGTGCATTGAGTTTTTGATGAATACGAAAGCGGGTCCGGAAAACCTGAAATCAGGAAATCCGGACCCTTAATCCATTCACCTACTGCTCGGTTGCAGGAAGCTCGGCGGTGAGCTCTTCGTTCTCACCCTCGTGGCGCATCATTTCGAGGGCGCGCTCGGCCTCTTCATACGCAGCCGAGACTTCCGCCTGTACCTTGGCGGCAGCCTCTTCCATCTCTGGCGAGAGGCGGACGTTGCGGTAGTATTCCATGCCGGTTCCGGCAGGGATGAGGCGTCCGACGATGACGTTCTCTTTCAGGCCGCGCAGGTGATCGACCTTGCCGTTGATGCTGGCTTCGGTGAGCACGCGCGTGGTCTCCTGGAACGACGCGGCGGAGATGAAGGAGTCGGTCGAGAGCGAAGCCTTCGTGATGCCCAAGAGCAGCGGACGGCCGGTAGCCGGCTTGCCGCCCTGCGCGATCACGCGCTCGTTCTCTTCGCGGAAGGCGAACTTGTCGACCTGCTCTTCGAGCAGGAAGCGCGTGTCGCCCACGTCTTCGACCTTCACCCAGCGCATCATCTGGCGAACAATCACTTCGATGTGCTTGTCCGAGATGTTCACGCCCTGCAGCCGGTAGACTTCCTGGATTTCGTTGACCAAGTAAGCCTGCAGCTCTTTTTCGCCGAGTACAGCCAGGATGTCGTGCGGGTTGAGCGGGCCGTCCATCAAGGGCTCGCCGGCCTTGACGCGCTCGCCTTCCTGCACGTTGATGTGAACGCCACGCGGAACCGAGTATTCCTTCTCGGTGCCGTTGTCGGCCGTCACGTAGAGTTTGCGCTGCCCTTTGGAGACCTCGCCGAACTTGACCGTGCCATCGATTTCGCTGATGACCGCGGTTTCATGCGGCTTGCGAGCTTCGAAGAGTTCGACCACGCGCGGCAGACCACCGGTGATGTCTTTCGTCTTGGTGGTTTCGCGCGGGATCTTAGCCAGCACATCGCCCGGGGAAACGGTGTCGCCATCGGCGATCATCAGGTGCGATCGCGAAGGCATCAGGTAACGCTTACTGCTCTTGCCGCCCTTGATGACGATGGCGGGCTGGCGCTTCTCGTCGGGAGAATCGCCGACCACGTGGCGCGACAGGCCGGTGACTTCGTCCACTTCTTCGTGGAGCGTGACGCCTTCCTGCAGGTCTTTGAACTGCACGGTGCCGCCGATTTCCGTGAGGATAGCGAAGGTGTAGGGATCCCACTCGACCATGACCTGGCCGAGGGTGACCGCATCGCCCTCGTTGACCTTTACTTTGGCGCCGTACACGACCGAGTAACGCTCGCGTTCGCGGCCCTTGTCGTCGACGACCGCGATCGAGCCCTGGCGGTTCATGACCACCAGATCGCCAGTCTTCGACTTGACGGTCTGGAGGCCAATGAAGCGCACGCTGCCGTTGTTCTTGGCATCGAGGCGCGACTGCTCGGAGACTCGCGACGCGGTACCGCCGATGTGGAAGGTACGCATGGTGAGCTGCGTTCCGGGTTCGCCGATGGACTGTGCCGCGATGACGCCGGTCGCTTCGCCCAGTTCGACGAGGCGTCCGGACGCCAGATTGCGGCCGTAGCACATGACGCAGACGCCGCGCTTCGATTCGCAGGTCAGCACCGAGCGGATTTTCACGCGCTCGATACCGGCGGCCTGAATCGCTCCCGCGAGGTCTTCGGTGATTTCGTTGTTGATGTCGACGATGACGTTGCCGTCGTAGTCTTTGATCTTTTCGAGCGACACGCGGCCGACGATACGGTCACGCAGCGGCTCGATGATTTCGCCGGCTTCGACGATTCCCTGCACGTAGATGCCGTCGACGGTTCCGCAATCGTACTCGCTGATGATGACGTCTTGCGCGACGTCGACCAGGCGGCGAGTGAGGTATCCGGAGTCGGCGGTCTTGAGCGCGGTATCGGCCAATCCCTTACGGGCGCCGTGCGTCGAGACGAAGTACTCCAACACCGTCAATCCTTCGCGGAAGTTGGCGGTAATCGGAGACTCGATGATTTCGCCCGACGGTTTTGCCATGAGGCCGCGCATGCCGGAGAGCTGGCGGATCTGCTGTTTCGATCCTCGAGCGCCGGAGTCGGCCATGACGTAAATCGGGTTCATCTCGCCTTCTTTGTCGCGGCGCTGCATCTCGGCGAACATCTCGTCGGCAACTTTTTCCGTAATTCCCGACCAGATTTCGATGACCTTGTTGTAGCGCTCGCCGTTGGTGATCGCGCCGTCCAAGTACTGCTGCTGGACATTGACCACCTGCTTCTCGGCGTCGCGCACAAGGATCCTCTTGCTGTCGGGGATGACCATGTCATCGATGCCGATCGACAATCCGGCGCGAGTCGCGAAGCGGAAACCGAGCGACTTTACCTCGTCGAGCATCTTGACGGTAGTCTCCAGTCCGAACTGGAGGTAGCCGTAGTTGACCAATGCGCCGATGCCCTTCTTCTTGAGCAGGCCGTTGATGTACGGCATGCTGCGCGTGCGGCCCGTAGCATCGGCCACATTCTTGGGAAGATGGTCATTCAGGATGGCGCGTCCGACCGTGGTGTTGATGAAGGCACGGTCGACCTGCACCGGTTCGGTATGAATGATGTCCTGATCGTCGTAGGCGGTGGTCAGATCGATGAGCTCACCCGAATAGCGGAGGCGAATCGGAGAGAGCGTTTCGACTTCACCAGCGTCGAGTGCCATCAGGACTTCTTCGATGTTGGCAAAGGCGCGGCCTTCACCCTTGGCGCCGGGCTTGGCTTTGGTCAGATAGTAGAGGCCTAGAACCATGTCCTGGGTGGGCACGGTGATCGGCTGACCCGAAGCGGGCGACAGGATGTTGTGCGAGGCCAGCATCAGCACGCTGGCTTCGACCTGGGCTTCCGGAGACAGCGGAATGTGAACCGCCATCTGGTCGCCATCGAAGTCGGCGTTGAACGCGGTGCAGACCAGCGGGTGAATCTTGATGGCCTTGCCTTCCACCAGCACCGGCTCAAATGCCTGAATGCCGAGGCGGTGAAGCGTAGGGGCACGGTTCAGCAAAACGGGGTGGTCCTTAATCACTTCTTCGAGGATGTCCCAAACAATCGGCTCCTGCTGCTCGACCATTTCCTTGGCTTGCTTGATGGTCGTGACGTTGCCCGTCTGTTCGAGCCGGTGATAGATGAACGGCTTGAACAGTTCGAGCGCCATCTTCTTGGGCAGACCGCACTGGTGCAGCTTGAGCTCGGGGCCGACCACGATGACGGAGCGTCCGGAGTAGTCGACGCGCTTTCCGAGCAGGTTCTGGCGGAAGCGTCCCTGCTTGCCTTTCAGCGTGTCAGAGAGCGACTTAAGCGGACGATTGTTGGCACCACGCAGCACGCGGCCACGGCGTCCGTTGTCGAACAGGGCGTCGACGGCTTCCTGCAGCATGCGCTTTTCGTTGCGCACGATGACTTCGGGAGCGTGCAGGTCCATCAGCTTCTTCAACCGGTTGTTACGGTTGATGACGCGGCGATAAAGGTCGTTCAGGTCGGACGTGGCGAAGCGGCCGCCGTCGAGTGGAACCAGCGGACGGAGCTCCGGCGGAATGACCGGGATCACGTCGAGGATCATCCAATGGGGCTTGTTGCCGCTCTTGCGGAAGGCCTCAACGACTTTCAAACGCTTGGCGTACTTGAGCCGCTTCTGCAGCGAGCTCTCGTTCTTCATCTTCTCGCGCAGCTCGGTGGAGAGCGTATCGGTCTCGACGCGCTTGAGCAGTTCCTTGATCGCTTCCGCACCCATCATGGCCTTGAATCCAGCCGGACGGTACTGCTGATCGAGTTCGCGGAACTTAGCTTCGTCCTTGATGACCTCGCGCTCCTTCACCGGGGCGTCGCCAGGTTCGACAACGACGTAGGCTTCGAAATAGAGCACGGACTCAAGGTCGCGCAGCGAGATGTCGAGCAGGTGCCCGATGCGGCTGGGCAATCCTTTGAAGAACCACACGTGCGAGCAGGGCGAAGCCAGCTCGATGTGGCCAAGGCGTTCACGCCGAACTTTCGAGAGCGTAACTTCTACGCCGCACTTGTCGCAGATCACGCCGCGGTGCTTCATGCGCTTGTATTTGCCGCAGAGGCACTCCCAGTCGGTGACCGGGCCGAAGATGCGGGCGCAGAACAGGCCGTCGCGCTCGGGTTTGAAGGTGCGGTAGTTGATGGTCTCGGGCTTCGTGACTTCGCCATGCGACCAGCTCCGGATTTTTTCCGGAGAAGCCAGGGAGATGCGAATGGCGTCGAAGTCCGCGATCACATTTGCCATTTCGAATGGGCTCGAACGAAACAAGGTGTTCCTCCGCTTTTCTCGGCGTTACGTCGCCGATTACGGCTCTTGAAGGCGTCGCTAGTCGTTGGTCGTTCGTCGCTAGCGAAATCTCATGACCCGAAACTCCAAGAGCAAAGTCGGCGGGTCTGGTCTTAAAAATTTAAAATCTAAAGTCGAAACTTTGTGTCGCTGGTTGCTAACGACTAACGACCAGCGACTGACGACTAATCCGCTGCCGCGCTCGTCGTCGGCTTCTTATCAGTCACCTTGATCAGTTCGACGTCGAGGCAGAGCGACTGCAACTCGCGGATCAGCACGTTGAACGATTCGGGCACGCCGGGCTCCATGGCAGCTTCGCCCTTGACGATGGCCTCGTAGATCTTGGTTCGGCCATAAACGTCGTCGGACTTTGCCGTCAGCAGCTCCTGCAAAATGAACGCCGCACCGTACGCTTCCAGTGCCCAGACTTCCATTTCTCCGAAGCGCTGTCCGCCGAACTGCGCTTTGCCACCCAGGGGTTGCTGGGTGATGAGCGAATACGGCCCGATGGAACGCGCGTGAATCTTGTCGTCCACCAGGTGCGACAGCTTCAGCATGTAGATGTAACCCACGGTGACGGGCTGTTCGAACCGCTCGCCGGTCATGCCATCGCGCAGGATCGTCTTACCCGAGGTCGGCAGTCCGGCGTGTTCGAGCAGCGCCTTGATCTCGCCTTCCTTCGAGCCGTCGAATACCGGCGATCCCATGAACACGCCCTTGGCGAGCGTCGGAGCAACGGATTCCAGTTCCTCGTCGCTCATGTCGGCAATGATGTCGGCAAGCTGCGAGTCCTTGAACAACGACTTCAGTTCGCGGCGAATCGCCTCCGTGCGCGTGTTCTCCTTGAGCAGATTCGTGATCTTGTCGCCCAAGGCGAAGCCGGCCCATCCGAGGTGGGTTTCGAGAATCTGGCCCACGTTCATACGGGAAGGCACGCCGAGCGGGTTGAGGACGATTTCGACCGGCGTTCCGTCTTCGAGGTACGGCATATCCTCTTCGGGCAGAATGCGGGCGATGACGCCTTTGTTGCCGTGACGGCCGGCCATCTTGTCACCGACACTCAGCTTGCGCTTCATGGCGATGTAAACCTTGACCAGCTTGATCACGCCCGGCGGCAGTTCGTCGCCTTTGGTTAATTTGTCTTTCTTTTCGTTGACGATCTTCTTCAGAACATCGATCTGGCGAGATGTCATCTCTTCGATCTCGTCGATCTGCTCGTTGACGCGGGGATCTTTATCCGCGTACTTGATGCGCTTCAGGTTGCGGGTCGAGATGCGCTCGATTTCCTCGCGCGTCAACATCGTGCCCTTGGTCAGCAGGCGTTTGTTGGTGCGCTCGTCGTGCAGGTCGGCCTGCACTTCCTTGCCACCGAGGATGTTGTCGAGACGCTTCAGACGCTCGTCGGTCAGAATCCGGATTTCGTCCGAAAGGTTCTTTTCCAGCTTCGCGATCTGCGTGGCTTCGATCGACTTGGCGCGCTCGTCTTTCTCCTGGCCTTTGCGGGAGAAGATCTTCACATCGACGATGACGCCCTCGATGCCCGGCGGGCAGTAGAGTGATGCGTCGCGAACGTCGCCGGCCTTTTCGCCGAAGATTGCGCGCAGCAGCTTCTCTTCCGGTGTGAGCTGGGTTTCGCCCTTGGGCGTAACCTTGCCGACCAGAATGTCGCCCTGCTTGATCGTGGCGCCGATGCGAATCACGCCCGCTTCATCCAGATTGCGGAGCATCGACTCGCTGACGTTAGGAATGTCGCGCGTGACTTCTTCCGGACCGAGCTTGGTGTCGCGAGCTTCGATCTCGTACTCCTCGATGTGGAGCGAGGTGTAGTAGTCCTCTTTCACCATCTTCTCGGAGACGAGGATCGCGTCTTCGAAGTTGTAGCCGCGCCACGGCATGAAGGCCACAAGGACGTTGCGTCCCAGTGCCAACTCGCCGTGATCGGTGCAAGGACCGTCAGCGATGATCTCGCCCTTCAGCACGCGCTGACCCTTTTTGACCACCGGCTTCTGGTTGATGCAGGTGTTCTGGTTCGAGCGCTTGAACTTGGTGAGCTGGTAGATGTCGCTGCCGACCTCACGCGACAGCTGCGTGGGGTGATGTTCGCCTTCGACACGCACGATGATGCGCTCGGAGTCGACGGAATCGATGATGCCGTTGCGGCGGGCGAGAACCACTGCACCCGAGTCGCGAGCGGTGACGCCTTCCATTCCGGTGCCAACGATCGGCGCCTGCGCGCGGAGCAGCGGCACGGACTGGCGTTGCATGTTCGCGCCCATCAGCGCGCGGTTGGCGTCGTCGTGCTCGAGGAACGGAACCAGCGACG